>ERZ831634.39-NODE-39-length-145110-cov-12.383551_pt1 | contig 145110 bp, 174 predicted proteins | sample MGYA00519953_ERZ831634 | MGnify/ENA primary metagenome ERZ831634 (study PRJEB31850, sample SAMEA3708718) | human gut metagenome | biome: human gut; feature: human-associated habitat; material: faeces | place: China | collected 2014 ... | reverse complement strand
TGTGCTTTCCATTTTTATATTCCTCCTCTTATTTTATATTTTTTCATTTTTATGTTTTTCTTTTATATTTATATTGATATAAAAAAAGAAATAGAACTTTTAGTTTTCTATTTCTTTTATAATATTTTTATTAATTAACTGTAAACTACGGGTCGAAATGCAAACAAGTTAATATATTTCAAGTAAAAATTTAAGACCTTCAATCTCTTGAAAGTCTTAATATTATTGGCTGGGCTGGGCTGGCTAGATTCGAACTAGCGCATGCCAGAGTCAAAGTCTCTATAAGTATTTGTTTTATACTATTTATTATTGTTTTTTAACAATACTTAAAACGTTGATTTTTAGACTGTTTTTACTATTTATGAACCAAAAGAAAGAAGAATTGTAAGCCAAAGCATGCAAGATAAAGTCATTAATCATTTAGTCGCAAGGCATATTCTCTACCCCGCTATTTTACCTTGTCTTTTAGATGTAAATGTTGCTAGTAGAAAAGGCTTAGGTACAAGTGAAGGAATTAGATTAGCTATGAATTTCCATAGAATTTGTAAAGTAAAATATAAAACCTATTATATTTTAAAGTGTGATATTAGTAAGTTTTTTGCAAGTATTGACCATGATATTTTAAAGAAAAAAATAGAATTTATAAAAGTACCAATAATTTTATTTTTCTAGGAAGAAAACAAAATGGCAATTATGCTAAATATAGAGATGTTAGAAGAAAAATTAAAAAAAGAATTCATTTATATCAGACAGGTGAGATAAAGCTTACTGGTGTAGTTAATAGTATAATCTGCTATCAAAATTTATGTAAAAAGAGTAGTAACTACTAGAATTACTACCTCAAAAATAGTCCTAAAATATACTCCCTTTCGAATATAATAAAATACCTACTAACAAATATATTTATCTATTTTTACTTTATAACTAAATTTGAAATTTAGCTAAAGGACATAGTCTGTTTCTATATTATCTCTTATACAATCTATGATTGCATAACCACAGTTTATAGAAGCTACGGGGCGGAAAGCATTGCTAGGCGAATTACTGTTCACACTACCGTCAGAATTCACATTGCACAAGTTGTTGTTGTTCGTGTTGCCGCTAGAGTTCACATTGCGAGAAGCCAGCCATACAACTATGCCCTATTAATTTATACTTTTCATCCAACCTGTTGTATATTTTATTATATCATCTATTTTTTCGCCAAATTTAATATATTTTTTACTATTTATTATCATTTTGTCATAGCTCAAATTTATTAAAAAATCTATTACTTTTATTTTAGCAATTATTTTCTCTAGTAATATTTCTTTATTTTCTATATTACTTGTGATATTAGCCTCATAGGATAGTTCTAATATTTCTTCCATTGAATTTATTATTTCTTTAAAACATTCTCTATTTATATTGTTTATTAAAAATTGATTGATATTATTTATTCTTGCTACTTTGTTTATATAACACTTTGACTCATTATAAAATTTATTATATGTGTTTAGGTTCTTAAAACATTCATATTTTCTATTTCTTTGATTTTATATCCAAATAAATATGAAATTATATAGGCATCCTTGCCATATATGTGATAAAAACTCCCTTCTTTAACTAGCACAATATATTCTGTATGAACCTTTTTTACTGCTTGTATTATATTTTTTACTCCCATAACAATAAGTTCTCCTAAAATACTTTTTCGCCGAATCTCGGGAAGACACAAGGCCTTCCACGATTATCTTTCTCTACCATTTCAACTATTCTATTACATATGGATTTCCACTACTTCCATCTCCCCCACTTATTATGACACCAGATGGTAGAAGGAATACGGGGCGGAAAGCATAGCTAAGCGAACGACTGTGCACACTACCGTCAGAACGCACACTGCACAAGGAGTAGTAGCTGCCCGCGTCGCCGCTAGAGCTCACAAAGCGCACACGGAAATCCGTGCTACTAGATTCAGAGGTCACATTGCGAGAAGCCAGCCATGAATCAGTACTTATATTTAATCCAAGCGAGTTAAGCTTAGCAACATCTTCTTTATATTTAGTATCACTTGTTTTAAATTTATCATTCCACCCATATGTTTTTAAATATTCAGAACTACCAGACCAATATCCAGCAACATCTTCTGCAAATACACCGTTAGTCGGAACTGGGTCACTTCCTAAACATCTAGCATCTAGCGCTGTACTATTTTTATATGTTTTTGCTTTATTATTTAAGGTGGTTACTGCTTTATTGTATGATGTTGCTGCTAATTTATCATTTATAGTTGCTGAACCATCATATTCAAAATCTGCATTTCCAACCAATGTATCTCCACTACCTAAAGTCACATTTTCTACGTTATCAGCAGAAATTATCTGAATTCCATGTGTGTCATCATTATATAACACTCTACAAAGAATATTATTATATAAAACATATGGGCTCTTATCTTTTGCTTCTGTCGCTGTAGAGTCCGTTTTTAAAACTTTTCCAGCAACTATTACAGGTGTTTCTTTACTCCATATATCTGATGCCAATATTTTATAATTCTTACTTGTAACAATATATCTATTTCCTTCATCATCTATTCTTATTGTTCCGTCTTTGTCATAACTTTTTAGTATTCTATCTAAATCTTCTTTTGGTAATTCTCCATTATTTTCTGACTGTACTCCAACTATCTCTATTTTTGCTCTTTCTATTATATCTGCTTTTTCCGTTTGTTCTTTTGCGTTTCCTGCTTGTGTTAGTATACCATTATCTCCTGTTAATGTTGCAATCGCTACACCAGCTAAAATTAAAAGCACAATTATAGTAATAACTAAAGCTATCAAAGTTATACCCTTACTGTTTTTTTGCATTCTTTTTTGTTCCATTTTTTCTACCTCTTTCTTTTGTTTTATTATTAGCATTTTAAAAAATACTATTCTATTTATATATTACCTTTACATGACTTTAAATGTCAATACAAATTATAATATTTTATATAAAGTTTTCTATATTTAAAAAATGTTAGCAAATTTTTGCATTATAACTTTAGGAGCTGATTTACCCTGAAAAAAATGGATTTAGAGCGAAATGAATTAATCTATAATTTGTATTTTAAAGATAAACTAAACGTATCAGAAATTAGTAAAAAAGTAAATTTATCTATTAGTCAGATTAGCCGTATTCTATCTAAGTCCTCCCTTTATCAGCAAGAAAAGTCTAACAGAAAAGAAGAAAATCGTAAAAAACACCAAGAACAAGCAAAAGAAATTATGAGGAAAAAAAATAAACAACTTTCGAAAGCTGAAAGTCGCTTATATGAATGGCTCCATTGAAGTAGTTATCTACAACTTTTTTACCTCTCATAACGATTGATACAAATATCAATCAATTTACTAAAGTATATCATATTTTTTATAAATTACAATAAATATTTTTAAAATTAATAAGTTTCTAATATAATATAAAATAAGAGTTTACACTTTTTACAGTGAAAACTCTTATTGGTCAGATTTGTGCTTAAAGTTTATCAAAAGTTCCTTCAAACTCTTCATTAAACTTTTTTGCAGCTTTCAATGCAGTATCAAGATAATCAGGTTCATAGGTCTTTACTTGCTTTATAAAGTCAGGATTTATTCTGTGCCCTGTTAAATTGTCGAACCAAATTTCACGACCACAATTAGGACAGACTAAGCGAAGCTTGATTATTCCGTCTTCTTCTTTCTTTGTTAAGTCTTCTGGTTCTTCAACTACAATTATTTTGTTACACCCCCGACAAAAAACGTCGAATTCCCAATCATAAGGAAATTTCTTGATTCTCATTTAGATTCCTCCTAAAAATTTTTAGATTACATATTGGTGGATTACCAAAATGCTTTAGGTTGCGTTAGTACTGACCTGGAAATTTAAAGATTACTTTATTTTTCTCACTAACACCTATTACATAAGCGGATTATTTACCATATGCACATATATATTACCATATTTTCACATTAAAATCAATAAATCAACATAAAGTGCTTATTTACCCAATCTATATAAGAATAATATATATAATTTCTTATTAGTTTGATATCTAGAGTTTTTGACAATTTTACATAATTATGGTATTATATTAATGTTCCTTAAATGCATTAATAATTGAAGTAGGAATAATTTTTCTACTTCGATGCTTATGTGGCATTAAAGGTTCTTCATTGCTTGGGGGAAGCTCTCACGAGCAAATCCAATCCCACGAGTAAAAGAAAGGTAGGCAATCATGTTAGAGTTTTGGCAGAATGGTAAGAAGATCGAAGTCAATGCAATCTATGGCAAAGGCAAAGTAGGACAAATGGTCATCTATGGGCAACGGTGTGATTGGGGAGCAAACCCAAATCCTACAATAGCACCCCTTTCTCAGTATCCGTGTCCTTCCGTTTTCACTATCGTGGAAAAAAAAGAAGGAAATCTTGATGGATATTATATCTTGAGTGACAGCAAGGGAAATCGCATCAAAATTGAATATTTTTATTCTAGTTCTGGTGCAAGTGTTCTCTACGATGCTCAGGAGTGGTTGACCTGGAATGATATGCGCGAAAAAGAAAAGTTTTCTCGTAAGCAGAGAAAAATCGAGCAGCTCGAAGGTCATGTTGAACTTCTGAAAGATATCTTGATTAAACAGGGAGCTCGCATTGTCACAGAAGCACAAGCTGAAGATTTAGGTCTTAAGTAACAAACCAAAAGGCACACTCAAATGAGTGTGTCCTTTTGGTTATTTTAATTAATTTAAACAATTAAATAAATATAATGCAACTTTATTTTGTTCAGTAGTCTCCATTTCCATAAGTTTAGCCATTGCAAACATTACAAGTTTATATTTTGCAAAGTTTATTATTGTAGTTCTATATTCTTCATCAACTTCTTTTAGCATAGCATCAAATTTTTCATAGTTTTCTTTAGTATTGTATATAAGACCTGACCATTTGCTTTGACTCATACATATTGCTAGTCTTAATTTATCTTTTATATCCATATCATTTATCATATTTATTAAATATTCAACTTTTTCGTTTTCCATATTCTAATTACCCCCATATTAAAATCTTGTATCGTTTTTCATTCTATTATTTTTAGCGTTATTTATCTCATCTTTTGGTTTTACTTTTCTCGCTATATTATTTGCAATTTCATTCTCGTCGTCAGTAAATATTCCATTTTTATATAAGTCATCACTAACAATTTTATAGTTATTATCTTTGTCATAACAAATTCTTTTATGAAAATGTCCCATAATATTATGCCAAAAGTCTTTAAATTTGTATAATTGAGCTTTTATGCTTTCTTTTTCTTCTTTTAGTTTGTTAATAATTTTATCTTTAGTAGACAATTCACCTTTTAAATTATAAATTTCTTTATCTTTTTCTTCTATTTGATATTTAAGAGAACGATTTTCTTTTTCTATTTCAAAAGCACTATGTTCAAAATCTCTAATAGCTACATTCAAGTCATTAACACTTCTAACCGTTTTAGTAGTATCTTTTACATCTTTAGTAAAGTTTTTAATTTTCTGAATATCCTCGTTTGAAATAACCATATTATTTTTATTAAACTTAGCAGGTTTTAAATTATCTAATATTTGGTTTATATCTTTTGTTGTATTATCAAGTTTATTAGTTTGAATATTCGCTTTATCAAGTTTTTTCTTTTTTTCAGCAAGTTGCTTTTTTATATTTGTATAATTACTCATATCTTTAACATTTATATCTTGATTTCTGCCTTTTTGTTTTTCTTTTAATTTAATATCCATACCATAAAATTTATTAAAAGACTTTATACAAGCAGTTCTCATTTTATCTTGAATTTTAGTTAATGATTCTTTGGTAAATAGTTGTGATTTACCAACTTGTTTTTTCATCCCTCTAGTACAATTTTCTATTATAGGTACACCAACAATGTGCATATGAGGAGATGTCTCATCAAAATGAATAGTAGCATTTGCTATTTTAAAAGTTGGTAATATCTTAATTAAGTCATTTACTTGTTCATTATATACATCAATCATTTTTAGTCTGTGTTCTTTGTCTTTATCTTTCCAAAAATCCATATCTCCAAGTTCAACTATAATCTCACAAGCAAGGTCGTTTTGCGACTCATTTATCTTCATAAAATAGTTTCCTATTTTTCTATCATTTCTAGTCTGCTTATTGTTGTATTCAATACGAGCTTCTTCAAATTCTTCTAAATATAAATCTTTTACATCATTTACAATATCATTTGTACCACGAATTACTCTAATTAAATCTTTCTCATTATCATAATCTCTTAAATTATGCTTATTAACTTTAGATAAAGAATTTGCATTTTGAATAGCATTATTTGATAAAGAAGTAGAGCCAGATACATTTCCTTTAGCAACTTTTTTTGCTGATTTACTTTTGTTTTTATCACTTCCTAAATGAAATGAATAAGCTAATTGCTGTTCCATAAAAACACCTCCTTTGAAATTTCTTCGTAGCATAGGACTTTGACTTGTCATAAGTCCTAACCCCCTATGAGTTATGACATACTATCATAACTCGGGGGCTCTGCGAGGCAATAAAATTTATTTTACACAAATAAATTTTATTCAAATTAACTATCGCCACTTTCATTTTTATTTCATAAAAACAAAACGTGCCACGTTAATTTTTTCCTTCAGCATCATCTTCGCAGAACTTTACTGGCTTAACACCTACTGAAATAGGAGTAGTATCTTTTGAGTAAATTACACTAGTGTTAGTTTCATCTGGAATATAATCAAATGCAGTATCAATTTCTTGCATTTGAAATTTATCTTCTTCACGAATATAAATTATTCCAAATTCATAAGTTTTCATTTTGCAATCTGGATCTAATTTATAATAATCTTTTAAAGGAAATACTCTGACAATAGCACTATTATCTTCAACAAAGTTAAAGTAAAACATTTGCTTATCTAAATAGTATGTTGCTTCAGTATAACCAACATCATAGTATTGTCTTAATCTCATAATTACTTCGCCAAATTCTTCTTCAGATAAGTAATTACTAAATCTTATATTACCAACTACATTACCAAATATAGCTGGTTTAATAGTATCAATATAACCTTTATCAAATAGTTCTTGGCAAGGTTTGCAGATTGACTCTCTAAAGTTAATTTGATTAACTACTATTTCTGTACCAACTAAAGAAAGTTCTATATCATCAACATATTTCATTATAAGTTCTGCTTGTTCTTCTCGTGTATAATCTTTCCAAGTTCTAGTTCTTACTTGATATTCTTCATCTAATTTTATCTTATTGATAAAATCAATATCTCTTTTTAATAAAATATCTTTTGGTGTAAATCTTAATTCTTCTACACTATCAGTAGTATCTAATTTAGCTTCTAGTTCTGCGATGGCTTTCTCAACTATTTTCTTTTCTTCGTTATATTCCTTTAGTTCAAAAACTCCATTGATATATGCTTTTTTAATTCTTTCAAGCTTATTTCTCTGATTATTTATTTCTTTTTCTAGTTGTTCTTTAGGCTCATCAAATTTTTGCTTTATCATAGGCAAGAAGAATTGATTAACAACTTCATCATATTCAATTAGTTCGGCAATAAATTGATTAAAGTAATCATTTATTATCTTTTCTTTAAACTCAATTTTACAATCATTGCAGTAATAATAAAAATAACTTTTACCATTTTTCTTTGTAGTAGCTTTACCACCTAAAATTCTGCCACATTTAGGACATTTTAGTTTTTGTAGATATAAATAAATTAAAGTTCTTTGATAACTTTTTGAATTTTTCTTTTTCTGCACTTGGCAATCTTCCCACATTTCTTTTGAAATAATAGGTTCAACTACATCTTCATAATAAGTAGGATGATTAGTTCTTTTTCCATGAACAAAATCGCCTTTATATATTTCATTTTCAAGAATAGTAACTATAGTTGAATCTCGCCAATTATCTCTTCCTAATACTTTCTCTTCATTAAATAAATTACTTATTTTTTTATAAGATAAACCATTATAGTATAGTTCAAATATTCTAACTACAATATCTTTAGTAGAATAATCAATTACTAGTTTTCTATCTTCGTGTTTATAACCTAAAGGTGCTTTATGAGGAATATGTCCATTCTTTATTGCACCTGCCATACCAACTTTAGTTCTTTCGCTTGTTCTTTCAATTTCATTTTGACTTACGCTCATTAATAATCTTGAAATCATTTTGCCATTTGCACTTGTAGTATTTATTTCATCATTAACACAATCTAAATAAGCATTATTTTCATCTAAAAAAGTCATTAGATTTTCCCAATCATAAATACTTCTAGTTATTCTATCTAGTTTTAAAGCAACAATAGTATTTATCTTTTTTGCTTTTATATCATTCTTTAATCTTTCAAACTCTGGTCTGTGATTACCAGTTTTAGCACTTATTCCTGCATCTTCATAATAATCAACTATTTCATAACCTTTAAACTTACAAAAAGCTTCTAATCTTTCTTTTTGCTCTGGAAGACTAAAGCCTTCACGAGCTTGGTCTTCTGTTGATACTCTCATATACAAACCACATTTTTTCTTTTCTTCATTCATTTACCCAAACCTCCTAACAAAAAAAGAGACATCAAAGTACATACGAGTACTACTGACATCTCTTAAATCCGTTTATCACAAATAAAATACAATATAATTGTAATATAATATAATTTTTTCAAAGTACTCATAAATCTATATCTAGCTCTTGCTAAAGTAAATATAGATAATTAATTGCCTATATTATATCACGATTTACAGAAATGTCAATTTTTAACAAATTATATATTTTTCAAATATGTTTCTAATTCTGATAATTTAATCTTTTTAGATAAATTAGAAATATAAACATCATTTGAATAATTAAAAACTAACAGAGTAATGTTCTTAACAATTACTTTATGTGGTTCAATATATGATAGATTAGCCTTTTCAATTTTTCTAATACTCCCTTTTATAAAAGTAGGATTTACTTTAGAAAACTCACATATAAATTCAAGCCTTTGTTTTAAACTTTCCTCAAATTGTATTTCTTGTTTAATTATCTTCATTACAGACACCATCCTTTCTTTCTAGGATGATTTTTTCGCAAACAAAAAAATCAACCATTTTACTGATTGATTTTTGTATCTGTAGTTCGAACAGATTCGTTATTGGCTGGGCTGGCTAGATTCGAACTAGCGCATGCCAGAGTCAAAGTCTGGTGCCTTACCGCTTGGCTACAGCCCAATATTTAAAATTAAATGGGGTGGAAGATGGGACTCGAACCCACGGTCTCCAGTGCCACAAACTGGCGCGTTAACCAACTACGCTACATCCACCATTGTTTACGTGCACTTTAAACCTCGAGCACATTTATTATTATAAACAATTTCCACCCTATTTGTCAACTCTTTTTACAAATTTTTTAATATTTTATGTTAGCACTATTTTTAAAACTTATTAATTATATATTATAAACCTTTTTTTATTTATTATAACTCTTTTTATTCTATTGTTCTTTACTTAAACTACTTGGATCTATTCCATATTGTTTATATAGCCATGTAGAATAATTAAAAGGTGTTAATGTCTCTGGTAATCCATAGTCAACTCCATTTGTTTCTACTCTAATAGATGTAATTTTAACTGGATTTACTGGTGTGCTAACTTCTTGTTGTGAACTACTACTTTCTTTGCTATCTTCACTTGCTTTTACTTCTACTTGTTCTATGTTATGCACTACATCCATTCCTTCTATTACTTTACCAAAAGCTGTATAATATCCATTTAATGAAGTATTATTTTTGGTCATTATAAAGAATTGTGAACTTCCTGAATTATATGATTCTTCTTTTAATGATGATGATTGTTGTGTATAGTCATTTCTTGCCATTCCAACAACTCCTTCATCAAATTTTAATTTGTTATCTACCCCATTAGATATAAATTCACCTTTAATAGAATATTCTGTATCGCTTCCATCATCTTTTAAATCTGCAAGTGTAGCAGCCCCGCTTCCAGTTCCTTGCTTATCTCCTCCTTGTATCATAAAGTCTTTTACTATTCTATGAAATGTTAAACCATCATAAAAGCCTCTATTAGCTAATGTAATAAAATTTGAAACTGTTTGTGGTGCTTTGTCTGGATACAATTCTATTTTTACTGTGCCAAATCCCTCTACTTCCATTGTTGCAACAGGATTTTTAACTTCATTTGTTGCATTTTTATAATATCCAAATGCTATTGCTCCTATTAATATTATTACTAAAATTAAGGCAATTATCCATATTATATTTTTTGTTTTTTTCATCTTATTTTTTCCTCGTATAATATATTTACAATCAATTTTATAAGTTTAATTTACATTAAATAAATGATTGCATAAGAAAAATTTAATGTAATTTAATAAAGGGTTACTCTTTACATAATGTTGTATAATATTATTGTATAAATTTAAATTAAAGGTTAATTCTTTTTTTCCTTGTTGCACCTTTTAGGTGACTTCTTAGAAAGACTGTTTCCTTACTTTTAGTTATTTACTTCTAACCCAGATGTTGTTCAAGTTTGAAGGTACTATCGTAGCAAATAGGTCATTCCTTCTTACTTAGTTCTGATTAGTGCGAGGGTGTTGATATACTAATTGCTAGGGGTAATCCTTTATTAATTTATATTATTTAGAATTGAAAGGTGGTGATTCACTATGAATGAACAACTTCAATCAACTCTTTTTGTTGGTATTGATGTTAGCTCTAAGTCTAACTATGTTTATGCTATGGATTTTTTTGCTAAAAAACTTTTGTCTTTTTCTTGCTCTAACAATTTGCCAGGTGTTTCTGTCTTAATTACTAATCTTTGTAATTGTCTTGAGACAGAAAATTTAAAATATGTTGTTATTGCTATGGAATCTACTTCTTATTATAGTTTCCATATCTGCAACTATCTTTCTTCTTCACCTGAGCTTGCTTGTTACAAACCAAAAGTTTATTGCTTAAATCCTAAGGTAATCAAAGCTTACAGAGAATCTTTTATTTCTCTCGATAAGACTGACCCTTTAGATAGCATGGTTATTAGCGATTTTGCTCGTACTGGCAAAATTACTTCTTTACCTTTTCAAAGTTCTGCTTTTGTTGCTCTTCAAAGACTAACTAGACAACGATTACATATTGTCGAAAACTTAAACAGAGAAAAATCTTTTGCTTTATCTAATATCTTTTTAAAATTCAGCGAACTTGCTGTTTTAGATAAAAATGAGCAACCTTTCTCTAATAAATTTGGTGCAACTGCATCTGCTATTGTTACTGAATTTTTATGTCCTGATGAAATTGCTTGTATGCCTCTTGAACAACTTATTGATTTTATTTGTGAAAAAGGTAAAAGTCGTTTTTCTAATCCTGAAAATACTGCAAAACTTCTTCAAAAAGCTTGCCGTGATTCTTATAGGTTAGATAAAGCTTTATATGATCCTTTAAATGTTACTATTGCTGCTTCCTTTAATTGTATTTCATCTTTAGAAAAACAAATTAAAGAATTGGACAAGGCTATTTTAAAGGCTGTTAAAGGCTTATCTAGTAACGAATATCAATGCTTACTTTCTATTAAAGGTATTGGTCCTGTTTTCGCTGCTCGGCATTATTGCTGAAATTGGCTTTATTTCTCGATTTCCTAAAGAAGAAAAACTAGCCAAATTTGCTGGTCTTTGCTGGCGCAAACGACAATCAGGAAAATTTACTGCCAACAATACTTTTATTACAAAAGCTGGTAACAAATATCTTCGTTACTATTTACTTGAAGCTACTGGAAGTGTTATACGTTCTAATGATGACTATCGTATGTTTTATCAAAAGAAGTACAACGAAGTCAGTAGATTTCAACATAAAAGAGCACTCGCACTTACTGCACGAAAATTCGTAAGATTGATTTTTTCTATGCTACAGAAAAATCAACTTTACATTGATACTCAAAAGGAGATGGTTAAGTTAACGTAATTTTATATGCGTCATTGTAGCCACTTCCAGAATTTACCTTTCAAAAAAATGTTTTTCTGGAGGTTTATTAAGTAAGCTCTTTTTATTATCAATGTGCTAAAAAAATTTAAATTATTTTTTAAATTTATCTTGACATATTACCAGATGTCTTTCTTAAATTAAATTATCAAAAATAAATTGTTCTTGCATTCTTTTTAATGATTGTTTTATTGTTCTTGCTCTTACTTCTCCAATTCCATCTACTTCATCTAAGCTTTCGATGTCTGCTGCTAAAATATGTTGAAAAGATTTGAATGAATCTACTAAGTTTTCAACTATATTTGATGGCATTCTTGGAATTTTATTTAATATCCTATAACCTTTGGTATAAACAGCGACTTCATCATAATTATCAAAATTTCCATATCCTAATAATTTAGCAATTACTGTTTCTTTTGATAAATCTTCATAGCTTAATTCTTCTAAGCTTTCTATTATTTTTTCTACTGTTCTTTTTTTCTTTGTTGGTACTATGTAATCTTTTATTATTAGTTCTTCTTCTTTTTCAAGACCACCTATTAATTCCTCTAATTGCATTTTTACTAGTCTACCATCATCGCCTAATTCATATATTTGTCTTTGTATTTCTTCCACTATTTTCATAACCATTTCGGCTCTTTGTATAGCTACAATTACATTTTCTAGTGTAACTATATCATTAAATTCATATTCATTTAATATGTTTAATTTATTATCAAACACTTTCTTATATTTTTCTAATGTTTGTATAGCTTGATTTGCTTTATTTAATACTGCTTCTGTGTCTTCTAATATATATCTGTCATTTCCTTTAAAAATAGTTATAATGCTTCTTCTTTGAGATATGCTAATTACTAACTCTCCTGTTTGTTTTGCTGTTCTTTCTGCCGTTCTATGTCTTGTCCCTGTTTCTAATGTTGTAATTTCATGAGATGGTATTAGTTGTGCATTGGCATATAATATTCTTTTTAAATCTCCACTCAAGACAATTGCTCCATCCATTTTAGCAAGTTCATATAATTTAGATGATGTATATTCTTCATTAATTGTAAAACCACCATCAACAACTTCTTTTAATACTTCATTGTTATCAGTTATTAATAGTAATGCTCCTGTTCTTGCTCTTAATATATTTTCTAGTCCATCTCGTATAGGAGTTCCTGGCGCAATCAATTTTAAAATTTCTGTAATATTATCTTCTTTGCCTTTTCTCAATGATAACTTCTCCCTTCTTCACTTTTGAGCGATTTTCTACTTGATTCCAATCTTTTTCATTGCTTCATTAATATTTCTAACGCCTATTATATCTAATTTATATTTTTCTTTCAAGTCTTTTTTATTACTTTCTGGAATAATGCAACTTTTAAATCCTAATTTTTCTGCTTCTTTTAATCTTTTTTCTATTAAATTAATTCTTCTAATTTCCCCTGTTAAGCCTACTTCTCCTATTATTACCATATCTTTTGGAATTGCTATATTTTTAAAGCTTGATGCTGTAGCCATCATAATTCCTAAATCAATTGATGGTTCATTTATTTTTAATCCTCCTACTACATTTAAGTATACATCTTGTGAGCCAAGCATTAAACCTGCCTTTTTTTCTAATACTGCTATTAATAGAGATAATCTATTATAATCAATTCCATTTGCTGTTCTTTTTGGATATCCAAATACTGTTTGTGAAGTTAATGCTTGTATTTCTACTAAAATTGGTCTTGTTCCTTCTATACTTGATACTATACACGAACCAGCTGGATTATCATCTCTCTCAGATATTAATATGTCTGATGGATTTGTTATTTCGCACATTCCTTTTTCTTGCATTTCAAACATTCCGATTTCATTTGTTGAACCAAATCTGTTTTTTACTCCTCTTAATATTCTATATGAAAAGTATCTTTCTCCTTCTAAATATAATACTGTATCTACCATATGTTCTAAAACTCTTGGTCCTGCAATATTTCCTTCTTTTGTAACATGCCCTATAATTATAGTTGTAATTGCTCTCGATTTACATACTCTCATAACTTGTCCGTGTAATTTCTCTTACTTGACTAACACTTCCGGCTGCTGCTGTTATTTCATCTGAATACATAGTTTGAATAGAATCAATAATAACTAATTTAGGATTAACATTAATAATTGCTTGGTTTACTATATCTATATCTGTTTCTCCTAAAAATAAAATATCTTCATTATTAATTCCTAGCCTATCAGCTCTTAGTTTGATTTGTTCTGCTGATTCTTCTCCTGAAACATATAAAACTTTTCCGTCTCCCTTAATTTTATCACATATTTGTAGGATTAGTGTTGATTTTCCTATTCCTGGTTCTCCTCCAAGTAAAATTAGAGAACCTTTTACTAACCCTCCTCCTAAGACTCTATCTAATTCATTAAAACCAGTATGTATTCTTAAAGTTTCTTTTGCTTCATAAGAATTTAATTTTTGAGGAGTACTTGCTTTTTTATCAACTATATCTTTGTTTTTAGTTTCTACTATTTTTTGTTCATAAAAACTATTCCAACTATTACATGCTGGACACTTGCCAAGCCATTTACTTGATTCATTTCCACATTCACTACAAACAAATACAGTTTTACTTTTTGCCATTTTCCCTTTTAGATGTTTTCTATTTTACTAAAAACATCCTTATTCCTCCTTTCTTTTTATGCTTATATTGTTTTTTATTTTTCCTAATATATAACAAAAAAAGTATAGCATACTTTTTTTCATTACGCTATACTTTTATTTTAATTCATAAAAAATTTACAATCACATATATTACAAAATTTACGAATTATTTTTTCTTTCCAAATCTTATTTCTTTAAATAAAAGATCATGAACTTTTTCCCATGTTACTTCTTGGTGTAAAAATTCGTTTATTTCATCTTCTACTTTTTGTTGATATGGCGTTAATTCTACTTTAATTTCTTTGTTCCAGTCTATTTCTTGTAACCAAAAAGCTTTAAACTTATTCCAAAATCCAACTTTTACTGGTAAATTATTATTTCTTATTGTTCCTGCATTTTGAATGTTTTCTGCTGTATTCTCTACTGCATTTTCTACTTGATTATTAAATGCAACTCCTCCAAAAACTCCATCTATCTTTGTTTCTTGACCTAAATCTGCCATTTCTATTCCTCCTTTGTATTTATTTCATAATGTTAATTTATTTATACTATATTTTTAAATTATATTCAAGTATTTTTATGCTTTTTCATATTAAATCTTTATTACATAATTGTTACATTTTTGTTACATTTTACATTTCTACTAAAATGTGTTCTTTTGTGCCTTCTATACATCTTACTTTTATTATTTGATTTTCAATTTTTATATCTTTTACATTTTCTTCTGATAGGTATGCTAACAAATAATTTTTAGTATGACCTTTATAATAGTTATCTTTCTTTTCTTCGAATAACACTTCTACTGTTTTTCCAACATATTTTTTATTATAACTTTTTTCATTTTCATCTGATAGCTCTATTAATTTATGGCTTCTTTCTTCTTTTTTTGCTCCATCAATTTGTTGTTTCATTTGTGCTGCTTTTGTTCCTTTTCTAGGAGAATATTTAAATATATGCATTTTATAAAATTTAATTTCTTTTAGAAACTCATATGTTTCGTTAAATTCTTCTTCTGTCTCTCCTGGAAATCCTACTATTATATCTGTTGTTAGTATAACATCTTCATAATATTTTCTTAAACATTCTACTATATTTCTAAATTGTTGTGTTGTATATCTTCTATTCATTCTTTTCAAAGTTTCATCACATCCACTTTGCAAAGAAAGGTGAAAATGATGACATACCTTTTCTAGTTTTATAAGTCTTTTCATAAACTCTTCATTTATTAGTAATGGTTCAATTGATCCTAATCTGATTCGTTCAATTCCTTCAATTTTGTTTATTTCTTCTAATAAATCAATTAATTTATATTCTGTTTTAAAATCTTTTCCATACGATGCTACATGTATTCCTGTTATTACAACTTCCTTTATTCCTTCTTCTGCAACTTTTCTAATTTCAGCTAAAACATTTTCTGGCTTTCTACTTCTTACTCTTCCTCGTGCATATGGAATAATACAATAAGAGCAAAATCTATCACATCCATCTTGTACTTTAATAACAGCTCTTGTTTTTTCTGTATATGTAACATTTCCAAAATCAACAAATTCTCTTTGTTGCATTACATCTTCTATGTTTATTTTTTCTTGATTTTTTATATAATCTTCTACATGTTCTACAATTTCGCCTTTTTCATTATTTCCTAAAATTAAATCTATTTCTTTTATCTTTTCTAATTCTTTTTTCGCTACTTGTGCATAACATCCACATGCTACTACAATTGATTTTGAATTTAATTCTTTAACTCTTCTAAGCATCTGTCTTGATTTTCTATCTGACATGTTTGTTACTGTACATGTATTGATAATATATATATCTGCTTTTTCATGATTTTCTACTATTTTATATCCATTTTCTATAAATTTTTGAATCATTGCATTTGTTTCATATTGATTTACTTTGCAACCGTAATGTAATTAGAGCAACGGTCTTTTTCTTTTTATTTTCTTTATTTTCCATACTATTACTACCTTTCAGCGATTTTTATTTTTTAAATTTTTCCCATGTTTCTGATTTTCCCAATTAAAAGCATCGTTTAATCCAATCTTGTATATTTTAAAAGTATATGTTTTTAAAACTTTCATTATTATTTTATCACAAAAATTAAGATTTTCCTCTATTTTATCAAAAATTATTTGTTTTTTATTATATTTTCTCATAAATATCCCTCCTATGAATGATATTTAGAGATATCTCTTATTATATATTTTACCATATTATGTAAAACAAAATAACTATTCTAGTCGTTAGGTATTATCCTTGCTTTTCATTGATACTACTTGATTACAAAATTCGACAAAAAACGACTTTTTCCCATTTTTTCCTATAAATTCTCATTATCATTTCAAGTCATTTACTAATTTATCAATATAATCTTCTTCTGCATTATTTGAATTAATAATATAATTGTCAATAAATTTTTCTTTTTCATCTATATATAATTTTAATCCATTATAATCTTTTCTTTCTGTGTACCATTTTACTTTATTTATAATTTCTTTACATATTTTTAATTCTTCCATATTATCACCAAAAAAATTATAACAGAAATACCTTAATCGTGCAATAGTTATAGTGCCTGTATCTTAAAGCAAAAAGAGTTTAAATATAAATATGTTCATTGTAAAATAGATATCAGAAAGGAAGGTGAGAAACTTGGTATATGTAAGAGTAAAAGAAATATTAAAAGAAAAAAAGAAAACAAAGTATTGGTTCGTAAAAAAAATGGAAGGAGGTTATCAAGCATTATCACATCTGATAGATAATGAAACTACTGGAATACATTTTGATACATTAGAAAAACTTTGTAATGTTTTAGAATGTGAACCAGGAGATATCTTAGTTTTGAAAAAAAGAAAGGAAAAATTAAAAAAATGAGTAAATTACTGAATCAATATAATGAACTAAAAAAGAATGATGCATCTTCAGTTTACTTGTTTAGAGTTGGGATTTTCTATAACATTTTAAATGAAGATGCAAAATTAATCAACGAGAAATTAGGGCTTAAAATAACCGACTTGGGACCTTCAATATTCAAGTGCGGATTTCCCGTTTCTCAGTTAGATAAATATATCATACTACTAAATAAAATGAAAATAAAGTATAAAGTAGTAGATAATTTGCCAAATACAAATTTAAATGATTATATGAAAAACGTAGAGATAAAAAAAGTTTTGAATAAAATTTCTAATCTAGATATGAATAATACTACATTTCAACAAGCATTTAATATTTTATTAGAAATTCAAAATAAATTAAAAAATATTAAGTAGAGGAATACATCCTCTACTTATTTTAGTAAATATCTATATTTTTAATACTTGTCCTGGATAAATTTTATTAGGATTTGCAATACCATTTTTCTTTGCGATTTCCTGGTATGTCGTTCCAAATTTACTTGCAATTCCAGACAAAGTATCTCCAGATTTTACAATATATGTTTTAGATGAATTAACACCAGATTTTTGATTTACTATTGTTTGTATTGCATCATAATCATACCCTGCTGCTTGTAGTTTTTTCTTTCTTTCAGATCCATTATCCCATTTACCAGCTAATACTTCATTTGCAATTTCCTCATTTGATTTTTTTGAAAAAATACCAGACAATTCATTAACTCTAGCTTGTACTACATCATAGTTATAACCTTCAGCAACTAATCTATTTTTTCTATCTTCGCCATTTCCCCAATCGCCAGCAAGAACTTCTTGTGCTAATTGTTCTATTGACTTTTTAGCTGGTGTATTTGAAGATGAATTACTATTGTTATTTATTATTGATGGATAATCTTTATATGCCTCATTCATATCCACATTACCAGATATACCATTTACACTACCGCTAGATGTGTATTGCCATAATCCATAAATATTTTTATCAAATGATGCTCCCTTATTCCACCAAGCAATCCATTTATCAAATCTGTTTAGTCTTGAAGAATTTAGTTTTGTATCAAACCATGATTTTGAAGCATAAATTGCTGCATAATATCCTGCTTCCTCAAACATTAAACATTCTTTTTCACAAATAGATACAAGAACATCATTTGATGGCATACCATGTTTTCTTTTATATCCATCTGCATCTTCCATATCAATAATAACTGGAAATTTCACTTTATCTTTATATGGTGCTAAAGTTTTTATTACTAAGTTTGCTTCATTTATAGCATTATTTATATTTAATGCATAAGAATATGTATATACACCAAATGGCATTCCTACTCTAATACATTCTTCTATATTTCTGATAGCTTTACTATCTACTGAATTTTGCCCATAACTAATTCTTATAATAGCAAAATCAATTCCTGATGCCTTTACTGCATCCCAATTAATATTACCTTGATGTGCTGATACATCTATTCCTTTACTCATTAGTCCCACCTCCAAATTCATTTTCATTTCTTTGGATTTCTCCATTTCCTAGAATTTCATTTTCTTCCATTGAAAATTCCACCTTTCTTTACAAAATAAATACTGGAAGATTTTTTATTTTTCTTCCAGTATTTTAAAATTACAAGAAATTTATTCTTGTATTAAGTTATTGATTTTTAGCATCATATAATACAGTAGCGGTACCAATTCCACCTAATGCAGTAACAACTGCTTGTATTATACTATTTGCATCTAATCCCTCAATATGAATTATACAACCTATTATTGTCGCTATAATTCCTATCAAAATATTTTGTATTGGAATAGGTAATGTTTCATTCCATCCAAAATGCTTTGATATTTTACCTAAAATATAAGTAAATAATGTTGTTATAACATATACTAATAATTGAACTGTCATTACTTTTCCCTCCTTTCTAAATCTTCTATTCTGTGATTTGCCACCTTTATTTGTTCTTCCAAAACAGGAACTCTTTGTGCAAAATTATTATGTGATCTGACCTCTCTTGTAAGTTCTTCCAATTTTGTATCTGTTACTGCTTGTTGTGTTGATAATGTATTTTCAATTTTTTTATTATTGGATAAATTAGAAAGGACTACTCCTACAAGAGATAGTCCACCTGTTATTATACAACCTATTATCGTTTCCATTATTGTTCCTCACTTTCTTTAGTATAAAGAAGGAGCCCTATCTAGACTCCTCCTCCAATTTTTCTTTTACTTTTTTTCTCCATAGTTTTGGAACATCTTCAATTGTCATTGTTTTTAAATCTCTAATTTGAATTACATAAAAATTAACCATTGCCAAGTACCTCCCCAATTTCCATAATTGCCTGTTCTAATGCAGAAATTCTTTCTACATCCGGAATTGCCACAACTCTTTTTGCATTTTCTTCTTTTGCAAATTTCAACCATTCATCATAATTTGCTTCAATACTTTCTGCAAGTGTATCTCTACTATTTACTTCTACTTCATACATATCGTATAAATATCTTGTTGTTTCTACTCCATCCGGATCTGTAACTTTTTCCTCTATTATATTGTCATAAAAAAGAACGGTACATTTACCGTTCTGATGTTTGCTTATTTCAAATTTATTTGGTTTTATTGAATTTTCTGTTTGCATAGCTCACCACTCCTTTTAACTTATTTATATCTATATATGGTCTTATATATTTTTGATTAAAATTGTAACTGTTACAATGTTTAAGCCAACCATAATAACTTATCATTGCTGAAGCATCTGTCAAGGTTACTTTATTTCTTTTATATATTTTTTTTGCCCTTCTCTTTATCCTTAAAAAATTTCCACGCCTTAAAGTTGTATATCCTCTGTAATATCGATACCCAATAAAATCAACTGGCCTACTATCAACTCTAAATAGCTGCCAGTTTTCCTTTAAATTTAGGGCTTCCTTTTTCAACTTCAATTCTATTTCATTTTTTATTTTCTTCAATTCCTTCTTGTTTCTGTGAAAAAGTAACATATCATCCATATATCTTAAATAATATTTTACCTTCATTTCTTCCTTTATAAAATGGTCTACATCTTGCAAATAAAAATTTGCAAACCATTGTGAAGTATAATTTCCGGATTGGAAGTCCATTTTCGGAGCTATCAATTATTTTTTCAATAAGATCTAAAGTATCTCTATCTTTTATAACTCTCATAAACTTTCTTTTCATTATTTCTTTATTTATCGATGGATAAAATTTTTTCACATCAAGTTTTAAAGCATATTTTGTATTTTTTCTATCATTTACCAATATTTTTTTTATATATTTTCCCCCATAATGTATGCCTCGGTTTGGAACTGAAGCACAGCAATATTCATACATTCCTTTTTGAATTATTGGTTGTATCTGCTGCATCAATGCCCAATGAATAATCTGGTCCGGATAAAATTTTGGTTTATATATAATTCTTTCTTTTTTTCTTGCACCATCGTGAATTAGCATTTTTATATATGGACTTGGTGTATATGTTTTATTGATAAGCATATTGTATATTTCATCAACATAAAAATTGACATCTTCTAATATTTTTCTTACACCATTTCTATCTTTTTTTCCTTTTGATGCATTTATAATTGCTTTTCTAATATTTTCTTTTTTTGTTATCTTTTCATATATATTTCCTACTCTTTTCACTTTTCCTCCTGGTTTCTTATTTCGTCTACCGATTTTTCGCTCAAAAGGAGCTACTAGACCAGTCCAGTTTCGACTCTATTTTTAGCAAGTGCTATGGAAAATGATGTGTAAAAATAATTTAAAATAAGTAGGCGAGCCCCGTAATTCCAGTTCGAATTGCCGGAACCATTGTTCAAATTCAAGTAAAAGAACCCATCATTAGCACCATTGTTGAAATTACCCCCAGCAAACGCTAAAATTCAAAACGACAATTACAGGATCGCACACATCAAATCCCCTGTAGGATATTATATATATATTTTTTAAAAATTTTAACTACTCTTAAATTAAGGTATTTATAATGGAGGCTGGCCGCCCCCATACCCCTGCTTATTACTGGTATTTAAGAAGGCGAGCCCCGTAACCCCAGTTCGAATTGCCGGAACCATTGCTCAAATTCAAGTAAAAGAACCCATCAAGAGCACCACCGCTGAAACTACCCCCAGCAAACGCTATTCTGTTTCCTTCTGCACACCAATAATAATCGCAAGTTCCTGTACCAGAGCTTCCATTTGATTCTATTGGTATTGCTATTTCAGGATAATTTTCATCATATCCTAATTTACTTGTATAGCAATTCGTTTGTTTTAAATTTGTATATCCAACTGGTTTATAAGGAGCAACAAATTTATCAGAAGCATATTGAGTAGGATCATCACAAACATATGCCACATAATCTTTAATATTAAGCCCATCTATTGCAGTAAACATATTACTAAACACATTTTCAATTCCTCTATATATAACTGAATGACATCCGTCATTTGATAGACAACCTGATTTCATTCCTAATTCATCACATTGTCCTGCTTTTTGACCTATTCCCCACAAAGCATTTCCTACTGCTATATTAACGGCAACTCCATCAAAATACACTGCCTTACCAGTTACACTTCCATTAGAAAATTCTTCTATTTTTGTTATTGTTCTTTCTGATGCTACAGAATTATTCCAAGCATCAGTTGCTCCTATTGATACATTTCTACCAACATACATATTACTTGAATTTGCTACAATTATTCTGTTAACATTATTTTCAGCAATTAAGGCTTTTTGATTAAACCATTCAGATACTCCTCTACCTAGTTTACTTTGAGAATTATAGTCAGCATATTCAACTAAATACAACAATTGTAATATAAAGTATCTAGTATCCATTTGACAAAATCCTTCGCCTACTGCAGTCGCTAAAGTTCTAAATGCTGCTATTGTTTTGTTATATGCAGGAATTGTTCCACTAATGCTGTGAGCATTTCCTTCGGCATCTATGCTAATTCCATATCTACCAACAGAAAATTCTTTACTATGTTTATAACCTGCTCTATTATAATCAGATATATAAATATATTCATAATCACCTTTAACTTCTCTTTTGAACCAAAATTCTGGAATCCTTGTAAGTACTTCTCCATTTGATCCATCAAATTTAAAACCTGGTTCTCCATAAAATGCTGTTATTTTTTTATTTTTCGTATCATAATTATATGTAATTATATCAGACCATGGATATAAATTATCAAAATCATTTTGAACTTCATCCCCATTTTTTGTTGCATTTGCAACCAAACCTGTATTATCACAAATTCTCTCCCATTTTGAAAGAACATTATCTACAATTTTTCTTCTAATACCATAATTTTTCCCAACAAATTCTCTAGCTTCAGTTATTGCTTCTTGTAATTCTTTTTCAGTTACATATATTTGAGTAGAATCTAATGTAATTGTAACATTACTAGCATTATCAACAATAACATTTATTTGAATATGTTTTTCTATTTTTTCAGCAATAGAATTATTTATATATTCTGCATTACTTCCTGCATTTGCATAAGCATATAATACTTTTGCTTTTGTATCCGGATCAATTGCAAATAATCCAATTTCTCTAAAATAAAATGCACTTTTTGCATCAATATTTTTAAAAATAAAAGATACACTTGCTTGTGTATCCCCTGTTATTTTTGTTTCTTCAATTGGACATTCTAATACTTTTGTAGTTAACGCTGTTTTATCTGCAGCATTACCACTCAAATTTCCGCTACCTATTTCAGCATGGTCAAATTGTATTTTCTTTCCCTGCAATGTTTTTGCTGCCAATAGGGCACCTTGCTTTGTTATATAGACTTTTTCAAATCCCATTTTAATCTTTACCTCCTATTTCAATATAATCTTGGCTTGCTAATTGTAAACCTAAATTAGTATTTTGATTTATACTTATATTTTCCTTTTTTTCTTCTGTAGTTATATTTAAGTCAATGTAATCTTGCCTAGACACTTTAGAACCCATGCTTTCATCTGCATTTAATATAGTATCTTCTAGTATTATATCTGTGTTCGGATCAACATTCATATATTCCATATTAGAAACAACTAGTCCAATATTATTTTCTTGTATAATTGTTATATCCTCTTTTCGTTCAAATGCTATTGCATTTAGATTTATAAAATCTTGACTTGATATTACTGCACCTATAAATTCATTTTCTTTTGTTTCCAACTTGTAGTCTAACATAATATTTGCAGGTATTTGTTTTACCAAGTTAGTTTTTAACATTTCTGCTGCTTCGGTATATACCAAATTTATAGTAATATGTAATTCATAATCTTTGGCTTCTAATTTATAGTTATCTTTTCCAATGCTTTCATTTAAAGTATTTATCAACCATTTTAATGTATATGGCACTTTATTATTCATTTTAAAAAGAATATTCATCCTTCTTGCTTCTATTGTTTCTGCCTTGTTTGTAATTCCATATATTTTTTCATATCTGTCTAATCCATAAGTCCTAGCAGATTTTACAATTACTTCTCTTAATATACTATCTATCAAATACCTCATACTTTCGATTTCTACATCTTCTGCATCAAAAATCTTATTAAATTCAACTACATTTTTTAGAAATGGTGGCATATATTCTACTAACTTCATTTTAATGTCACCTCTTTCAATGTAGGAATTTCAAATTTTTGTAATTCTATATTTGAAGCCTTATTATTTATAACTGTATTTGCTACATCTATAACTCCATCTGCATTTAGAATTATTGTATCTATTTGAGATTTTCTTATAATAATGGTTTCTGTGTTTTCCCAATTTTGCTTTAATTGTAAGAAATAATCATTTATTAATTGTTTTATTTGTTTTTTTACATTTTCAATAGTTGTAGTTTCAGATATTGTAACAGTAGAAATTATAGAAATTTCAATTTCCTTAACTGTATCAACTGTTACAACATGTCCAATTGGGGCAATTCCTAATCCTTCATCTGTAAAATCAGGGCATATTTCTTTTTGAACTTTATCAATTAAAACTTGTGAGGCCTTATCAAAATTACTATCTAATATTGTAAGTTTAACGGTTCCTGGCCCATTCCATATTGGAGTAACCTTTACACCACCAACTCCGGCTATCTCTTTTGTTTTATTTTGATAATCAATTATATTTCCACCAAACCCTTGCTCACTTGTGGTCTCATAGTACCTACTTCTCAAAGAATCGTCGCTTTCTTCATCTTCTCCAGGAATTAAAATATCTGTTAGTTCTGCTTTTGCTAAATTTTCTATATAATTTACTGGTATTAAATTCCCAACATAATTATTTCCTATTGCTCCAGCAGTTTCACATTCCATTTTATAGATTCCTTTTTCAATTCTTTCGGTTGCTTTATATACTATATCCTCTATTGTAAATCGCTCTCCTACCTCTATGTCCATTAACTTATCGTTTTCATCGTAAAATGTTGCTTTTTTTATTGCATATGTTGCTTCGTTTCTTGTAAGACCAACTTGGTTTGCTAATCTATCTAAATATTCTTCTACAGCAGTATCTGCAAAAACCAAATCTATATTATTTTTTAACAAAATATACATTTGTGCTAGTTCTGCTGCTGCAGGTCCCAAAGCGTCATATATGATGCTTCCTTCTCTTTTATCAATTTGAGTAGGTACTGTATCTAACATTCTTTGCAAAATAGTGTCATAATCAAAATATTCGTCCAAATTTTCAATTTTATCTATATCAACTACACTCATTAAACACTCACCACCTTTTCCGCTTCAAATTCTCCTATATTTGTAACTACTGTGAATTTTACCTTTATTTCATTTCTGTTTACTTCAAAATCAAAATCTTTTACTTCTGTTATCCTTAGGTCTTGTAATAACGCTTCAGTTATTACTCTTTCTAATTCAGGAATTACAAAAGTCGTATTTTCTCCGATTAAATGTTTTAGTTCGATTCCATAGTTCCAACTATAAATAAGATGTTCAAATCTTTCTGTATTTAATATACAATATACAGCCTGTTTCATTGCATCAATACCATCACAAAATTTTGAAATAGTATTTTTTTCTATATTCAAATAATATGTCTTGCTTGTTTGTTCTATTGTATCTTGCACATTGTTTATTACGATATTATCTGTATTAGGTGTCATCTTATTACCACCTTTCTTTTAAAATTTATCTAGTACAACAAAGTTAATTCCACCTTGCTGTTGTATTAAAATAACATTATCATTAATTTTTAATGCATTATGTACCATTATACTTTTAGTTCCTTTTATGCTATGCTTATGTGTTAAATTTATATTTTTTTGTTCTACTGATACACTTACCTCTCCTGTTACATTATTAGTTATTTTCTGATTATTATCATTTGGAGATATATCAGATGAAACACTTATATTTGAATTAACCTCTGTAGAATGGCTATGATTAGCATTTAAAGATGTAGTTTCTGTATTCCAGTCCATAGTCACATTTACTGTATAATCTTTAACATTTTTAGTCAGCACTAAAAATTCTTCTGTTAGTTTTAATTTTTGTTCAACTGTTATTTCAAGTGGTTCAACACTTGTTACAGTTCCAAATAAAACAGAAGTAGGAGCATTTGCATCATTTGCTCCTACTGCCATCTTTTTTATTACTTCTCCCAATGAACTACTCATATTTCCCCCTATTGAGATATAAAGTTTTGGCCCCTTAATGTTAAATCCATAAAATGTTCTCCATTTTTAAAAGTATGTTTTGCTTTTTCTACTAACATAAAGTTTTGAAGCTTAACATCACCCAAATTTAGATTTACTATTATAAGTGAACCACCTCTAACCCTAATATCTCCTAATGCGTTTTTTATTTCTAGGCTTCGTGTTTTTTGATTATATAAATCTAGTAGTGCTCTTGCTTTAACTGCTCCATTAGTTTTTTCATCTATTGTGTCAAAATATTGTAATACTCCCCACTTTTCAATGTTACTTGAATCTTTCGCCATATATACTTCTCTTTTTCCTGTGTCAGAGTTATCGTATGTAAGCTTTATTTGATTATATGTATCTGAATCTATGGAACTTTCATAATCAAAATTTTCTCCAGTTTCTTCATCTATCACTAATCCTACTTTCATTCTTTCTAGGTTTTTCAAACACAATTTTCCAAAATCATCATACAGAACATACATTTCTTTTCTATTCCTTATTGTTTCATCTAGTGCATTTAATATAATATCAAATAAAGACTGATTACTTTCAGTCTTTTTTGCTATCACATATCCTGTATTTTCAAGCATTCCGGCAATTTAATTGAAAATCACTAGCAATAGAGCGTACCACTTCATCTGCTCTTTTATTTACATATACTCTAGTATCTTTATTTTTTAAATATCGAAGCTGATCGTATGCTGTTGTTGTTATTATTTGTTCCTTATCACGTTTTTTTCTAAACACAAAACCATAAAATAAATTGGTATTATCAAATTTAAATGCTACTGGATTTCCTTCTTCAAAGTTAATTATATCATCTTTAACAACTTTAAATTCTAATTTTCCAGCAGCACCTTTTCTTTCAGTAGTCCAAGTTATTTCATCTTGAACTACTGGTTCATATACAGTATTTCCATTTTGAATTAATAATTGTTGGCTCATTTTCTTCCCTCCTATGATGGTATCCATAGAACTTGACCTGGATATATCAAATTTGGATTTCTTATTTTACTTCTATTAGCATTATAAATAGTTGTATATTTAGCACCATTTCCATAAAATCTCTTTGCTATATTCCATAAACAATCTCCTCTTTTTACTGTATAATTTTGTCCACTTGGTTTTGCTACTGCAGTATTATTAGTTGTAACTGTTCTTGTAACTGCTGGTGGTCTATATTGTTTTATTGTTACTTGTACCTTTTTTGTCGAATATTCTTTATATTGTTTTAGTTTTATTTTTACTTTTGTATCAAAACCTTCTTCTGTTGTATCAGTTATAGTGTATTCTTCCAACGCCACTTTAATATTAGTATTAAAAATGTCTTTACCATTTGGAAATTTTCTAACAACTATAAACTGAAAAGCAGATCTATTGACTTTTAAATTCTCTAATACACCTAAATAATATTTGGCATTTTGAAAATTGTTTTTATACATTGCAAAAGGATATTTTGTATTAGGTAGTACAACTTCAAATTCCAAACTTGACAATCCTGGGTTTTTCAAAACATTTATTTGTGAATAATTTATCAAATTATATGTCTTATTATTATTACTTATTTTTAGTTCAAGTTTGCTAGGAGGAATGGGAAGAAGTACATTGCCTAAATAAAAATAATATGCCATAAAAATCCCTCCTATTCATGTACTCCATCTGAAATATATTCTAATTCTTCCTCTAACCTTTTTGTTAAAGAATCAACTATCCCATCAATGTCTGTTTCACTATCAATATTATTATTGTTAGTCATATTTATAGTTAATGGAACGGTTGTAAATCTATTTATAGTATCTCTTTCTGCTATATCTATTAAATATTTTAAATCTTCATCTGTTATTTGTTTAGTGTTATTGGCTGTGTCCTTTGTATTTCCAGCAATATCTCCTAGTGTATTTCCAAACTGTGATGGATCTATTGTGAAACTCTTATCGTTTAACACATTTTTTATAGCATTTCCAGCACCATTTATCCAGTCATTTCTATGATCTACTCTGTCTTGTCGAGTATTATTCATATCTATTGCCGTATTTTGTATATTGGTTGCTGATGCATTAAGTTTCGTTCCAAATTCACCTTTTAATTGGTTTATCTTGTCGACAGTTCCATCCATTTGACTAGCCATTTCTTGTAATTTTGCATTTCTATCTATGATATTATTTGTCATTTTACTTGCAAAGTCATCAGCAAAGTGTGCTGCTTCAACGGTATCTATTTGCACTCCTGGTATTTTGTTCAACGCTTGAATTATTCCGGTTTACCAACCAAACAACTCCATTATATAAGCCTTGGAAAATACTTAAAACTCCCAAACAAACAGCCTCGACTCCTGTTTGAAATGCATACCAAGCACCCATTGCTCCAAGTACACAAGTTTGAATTCCTAACCATAATGCCATAGCACCTAAAACTATTGCATAAAATACACCTTGAATTCCAAGTCCAGCAACCATTATTCCTAATTTCAATGCATCCCAAACATAAAGAATTCCATAAGCCACCTTGTCATTAGTAAACCACAAATATGTTAGTGCAACAATTAAGGCCATTATCAAAATCACAATCCAAGTAATTGGACACGCTAACAATGCAGAATTTAATCCCCATTGTGCTGCAGTTGCTGCCATAGTTTGTCCAGAATGTAACATTTCTGCCGCTCCTGCAATTCCGTGTGCTATTGACAACATACCTAAAAGTCCACTTGCAATCATTGAAACTATATTAAATCCAACATAGGCTCCTACTAATCCAAGTATAACTGGTGCTACAGGTTCTAATACACTTAACAGCCATGATATACCTTCTATTAAGCTTAAAATTGCCTGTGCTGCTAAACTGGCACCATTTATAAACATATTAAACATTTCTTGCACTTGTTGATTATTTGCTAATGCATTTATTTTATTAAGAACAGGATCTAGTGCTTTTATTGCAATATTCTTCATTTTGGTAAATACTTGATTCCAAGTCATTGGCATCTTATTAAATTTTGCATTTGTTTCATCTGCCGCTTTTAGCATTGCGTTTTTAACAATTTGTGCACTAATCTTTCCATCCGCTGCCATATCACGAATCTTACCAATTGGAACATTTAAATAATCTGCAATATTTTGAACTATTTGTGGAGCATTTGAAAATACCGCATTTAAATCTTGCCCTCTAAGTACACCTGTTGATAATGCTTGTGTTAGGTTATACATTGTAGATTCTATTCCTGTTGCTTCAGTTCCGGATATTGCAAATGTTTTATTTAATTGTTCCGCAAACGCAATTAATTCATCATTTCCTTTAAATGCCTTGCTGGCCTGTAAACCTAGTTTTGTAATAATATCTGTAGTAGTCTGATATGAAGCCCTAGCATTCATTGCAGATACGAAAATTTTATTTTGTAATGCTTCTACACTACCACCATCATCTACAATCAAATTTAATCTTGCTTTATTATTTGTCATTTCATCTGACAAATTAAACAATCCTTTTATTGCAGATATACCACCAACTGCTAATGCAACCTTTTTTATAGTAGAAAGAAGTTTATTTCCATTACTATATGATGTATTTATACTATTACTAAATTTATCTTGATTTTCTTGTGAATTTTTTATACTATTGTTTAGTCTCTCTTGGTTTGCCTGTGTCCTTTTCACACTATTATTAAAGCTTTCTTGACTATTTTGAGAATTTTTAATACTACTAGAAACATTATCATAATCTTTCTTTAAACCTTCTACTAATCTTCTCTGTTCAACCACACTAGAAATTAAATCTTGTGCTTTTGCACTTTGTGTTCCTTCTGCTGCAATAATCTTTTTAGCTTCAGATTCAACTTGTCTCAGAACCTGTAACTCTGCTTGATATGCTAATTCAGTTTTTACTGCCGATGCATTTAACCTTTCAGCATTATTTATTGCTTTTGTTGGAGCGTTTGACATTTCACTATTCAAGTTTTTAAATCCTGCTGTTGTTTTACTTACATTAGAATGTATTTTTGCAAATACAGAGGAAGCCATATCTTGTACCACTATTGAACTTTTTATAGTAGCCATATTTTCCTCCTTTTAGAAAAATAAGATTATTTCTTTTTAATTTTATTGGCTTCTTCTTTTTCATTTTCTGCTCTTATTTGAACAGATGCAATAACAAAAGCCTTTTCTTTAAACGGAAGATTTAGAAATTCATGCGGAAATTTATGAAGTTTTTGAAGGCAAAAATGTGCATATACAGCATCACTCTCGCCTTCCTTAATTAGTTTTTTGCTTCTTCAACCGCATCATCTAAACTATATCCATTTATTTCTTGTATTTCTTGCATTAAATCATCATATTCTCCTGGGTTTAATAAATGTTTTTTCAACAATTTTATTGAATCCATTTCATTATAGAAATCTTGTAATTCAACATTATGCAAATCCGGATAAACAACACATTTATCAGCTAATAATTCTAAATATTTTACAGTATCAAATTCTTGTTTCATTCTTTTTCCTACTTGAACTTGTTTATAGCATTGTTTTCTTATTGCATCGTTTTCATCTGCAGTAATGGTTTTTAGTTTCCATTTTTCTACTTTTCCTTCTTTATCTACAAATCTATTAGAAGCAACATATTCAACTTCTTTTACTTCATCTTTCAACATAAAACTTTCTAAACTCATATCTTATCTTTCCTTTCATTAACTATTTTTTTATTTTATTTTTATTGCATACCTGCTAATTGTGTAAATTTTGTTGGATTTGAAAAATCTTCAAATGTAAAGTCAATTTCTTGTTCTAGGAAATCACCATCTACATCAAATGAAGCTAACACTCCACCATCTACATTACATCCTGAAAATACCATTGTGCAAACTCCTGCTGCTGATGTAGGATCACTATTTGATACTTGTATATCAAAGTATATATCTTCTCCTGTATTTTTGTATCTTTCCATTAGTTCATCAAATATTGATGTATTTTTATATATTGTTATTTTTCCAGTTCCTTTCCATCCTGTTGATTTATTACCAGAACCAGTCTTTCCTAACACATTTATTTCTTTCTTTGTTTTTTCAAATTTTGCTTCAAAATCCTTACCTTGCATTAGTAAATATCTTCTGCCTTCAATAGTAACATAGCATTCTGCTAATTTTGCACTAACGGCATCTTTTGCATTCATTGTAATATTTGCCATTTAAAATTCCTCCTTATAAAAAAATTAGAGAACTTAAAAAGCTCTCTTTTATTCTACAACAACGGTCATATATAATTTTTCCATTGCATTTATTACTTGTACACTTGTTTCAATTGTTACTGATTTTTTATCATTTCCAATTGCAACTTTAATATCTTCATCTTCAAAATTTTCAATTGCTTGTAAAGTTTGATAATCTTTGAATAAAGCAACTATATCAGCCCAAAGTGATGTTCTTCCGGCTTCATTGTTTGCTATTTTTCCAAGATATTTAGAATTAAATACACTTGCTACATCAGAAGCAATTTGATCTAGAACTCTTATTGTTTGATTAGATTTAAATTCTTCGCCTTTTTCACTTGTAATATCTACTAAACTATTTATATCTACCAACACTCTAACTTCATCTCCAACTTTATGAAGTATAAATTCTCCATTATCTATTGAAGATTCCAATTGTGCTTGCGTATAATCAACATTTATTGTATATTCTCCATCATATGTTTTATTTGTATTTGATTTATTGATTTCACAACCAGCAATTACTCCTGTAACCCAATAAACAAGTGCTGAATCATCTTCAACAGTTGTATTCTTAACATTTACAACACCCTCATAATTTGCTGAATTGTTATATACAACTGCTTGAAATTTAATTCCTTGTTCATCTCTCATTCTTTTAGCATATTGAACATATAAATTAGAAGTTGATTCATCTTTAGCAGTACATCCAACGGCATTTATTTCATATGATTCTAACTTATCTAAAAATTTTTGATGTGCTTCTCCACTTACATCACCATTTGTTCCTCCAGCTAGAGCTTTTCCTGCTGTTACAGCAAGAGTTTGCATTTTAAATGTAACATAGTCATTATCTACTAGTTCATTTACTGTTTTAACTGTTTGAACATCTACTTCTTTTGTTCCTAAATATGTACTTACATCATATTTACTATCTTCATCAATATTTTTTGCTATAACTATTTTTATGTCATTACCCCTAACCCCACTACATTTTGCTGTTGCAAGGTCATTTGTAGCCTTATTTCCAGAATTTAATCTATAAAAATATGCTTTTTTGATATTTTTAAATAAATCTCTTATTCCTTTTAATTTTTCATTTGAATAATCATAACCAAATATTTTTAATGAATTTTTTGTAAAATTCTCTGATGTAACTTCAATAATGCTTTCATCTTGTCCCCAGTCCATTTCTATTGCCATTGCAGCAATTCCTCTTTCTCCTATTTTAGAAGATGTGGCTTGTGCTGATGCAAAGTTAATATAAGTACCTGGTAACTTTTTATTTTGACTTATAAAATTTCCTCCTCCTAGCATAACTAGTTCACCTTTCCTTTCATATAATTTTTTATTATTTCATCAATTTCTATTTTAGTATATTTCTTATTTTCTCTTAAAACTGCATTTAATAAATCTCTATTACTAATATAGATTTTTGAATTAACTATTTGACTTTTTGTATATTTTTCTTCACTTATCGTTTCCTTTTTAGTTTTCTTCATCTTCTTTTACCTCCCCACTCAAATTATAATCATTCATTTTAGTTGTTTCGTTAATATCTTTCTTTATAAATAATTTATAATCTATAAAGAAATGTAAAATTCCATCTTCTATTTTATGGTTCAATTTATCTGCTCTTATTTTTGATTTATCTGATAATTCTATATATTCTAATTCATATAATGTATCACTCATATCATTTAATACTTCAGTATCTTCATCCATTGCATACCCAATAATTACTATACTTAATAAATCTCTATAAAATCTATCTTTCAATCCTATTTCTTTTTTTTCTTCTCCATTAAGAACTTTTATAAAAAAACAAGGTTTTTCAAGATTTTGCAACTTTCTATCAGTATATATTGGATATTGGCCTTTATCTTTATATAGTAGTGCGATTTTATTTGCTATTCCCTGTATAATCTCATTTACTACACTTTTAACCATTATTTAAACACTCCTCTATATATTTTTTCATTTTTTGTTCTAATATTGCTGGCAACTGTGATTCAAGTTCCTTTTCAGATATAGTCAACATATATTTTCCTTCAACCCAACTTTGTTTTAGTCGTTTGCCCAACGCAGGAACATATCTGCCAGGTTCTTGTCTATGTCCATATTCAACATAGGATGCATATTTAACTGGATTTTCAACAATGACAATATAGTTGTTACCAAACTTAAAAATTTTTAAAGAATCTGCATATGTAGTTGGATCCGGTACACTTCCACTTTCCGCTTCTGCTTCTGTGTTCGCTGTCCATCCTCTTCTTAAAGTTCCACCACTTTTTATTGTATATTTTTTTTCATTTATTACTTCAAAGGTTCCTTCCCCAACAGGTGTTCTAGGAATAACTTTTGATAGCAACCTTGCTGCAAGTTCTTTGGCTACATCTTTACAGAATTTTTCTACATCTGTTTTCGCTAGTTTTTCAAATTCTTTTTCTAATTTTTCAAATTCACTAAAATCACATTTTCCCCATTTAGCCATTATGCCCATCCTTTCCATAATTCTATAATTATTTCTTGATGTGTATCATAAACTGCTGGTTCACCACTATTTTTATACTTCGTAGTTCTTCCTCTGCCAGTCACAATTATTAGACTTCCTGGTTTAATTTCTAGTTCTGGTGCAATAAATAACTTTATTTTCTGTACTTTTTTTGCTTCCGTATCTGTTTGTGTATTCACATAAATGTCTTCAAATGAAATCCTACATTTTTCATTTTTAAAGACTTCTGTTTCAACATCTTTTGTTATATTGTTAATTACTTTAGGTTTTAATTCATAAATCGTACATTCCGAGTCATATTGTTTTTCAATATTCTTCCTTGCAATCAATGTATATTTATTCATATTACCACCTCATCTTTCGATGCCTATATAAAGCCTTTTTATACTTTTCTATTAGAATATCATTATCAAAATCTATTGTTCCGGTATTGTATGTTGTTCCATTTATTTCAATTTGTGAGGTTGTATCAGCAAATGTAGTTGTTGTATCTCCTACTTGAATACTTTTAACTTTGACATTTTTGTCTTCATTTTCTTCAGCATCTATACTTTTTACAAATTGATCATCATACTTATTTAAGTACCAATAATCTTTTACCATATTTAGCCATGTTGTATATAACCCCTCTGAAATTATATTTTGATGTGTTACATCTAATATAATAACTAAAACATCATATACACAATAAACTAATTGTTCATTTGCTTCTTTTTTCTTTTCATCTTTTGAAATAGTATTTATAGATAATTCTTTTTCTAGCCTTTCTATAAATTTATCTACATCTATATTAGTTTTATTTTTTATTTTATCAACCATATTTTCACCTACTCTCCTTCTGGATTTTGGCCCTCTCCTGCTTCTTTTTCAGCTTCTTCTATTTTATTTATTATTGTTTCTTTTTTCATGTTAGCAGTTACTTTTATATTTAATTCTTTTGCTCTAGCTTTTAATGCTTCTAACTCTTCATCTTCGCTAGTTTCATTTTTGTTTTCTCCAGAATTTTCTCCTTCATCATTGGTACCGTCATTTATGTCGGTACCATCATTTTGCTCTCCTTCTGGATTTATTGGATTTTCTGGCTCTGTTTTTGGTTCTTCAATTTCTTCAATAACATCAACATATTCTTTGTTCTTTTCAAATTCTTGCTCATCAACAGTAGCTTCATCGCCAATATAACACCATTTATTTGCTAACTTAACTCCTGGTCCTTTTACTCTTACTCTTCTAATCATTATAATTTACCTCCTAAAATTTAATTTAGGTAAGGGAACTTCCCTTACCCAATATTTATTTCTGCTTGGAATATATCTTCAGCACAACTTAATGCTGGTAATGCTGTAGCAACAGCTTTTTCCCATGTGCTTACTGGGTCTTTTCCTTCTTCATACATACAAGCGAAGATTTTTCCAACTGTTCTTACATCAATTGAAGGATCTCTTTGTAATCTTATTTCTTCTGCTGTTGGGCCATAAACTGTTTGTCCTAATGTTTCATTTGGAATCATAACAAATTTATTTTCTGGGAAATATCTATGTTTTGTATATGTTCCATTTGCATTTAATTTTCTATATTTTCTATCATATGTATAAATGCTTGGTAATCCTAAAGAATTTAAATATGTGTTTAATTCTCCAACACTTGCTATTCTTGTACTATCTTTTCCAAATAAAGCATTTACAACATTTTTATTTGATAAAATTTTAGCAAGAATTGTATTTGAAGTTATTACTCTTCCTGGCATTTGATCTAATTTGTTGGCCCATGCAATCATATCATTGATTGGATTAGCTGTATCAGATGACCAATCAACATTTGTAACTTTATTTTCAGTTGGTACACCATAATCAATAGTTGCATTTAATTCATTTTCATCTAATGTTATAACACCATTTGCAATAACATCCATTCTCATTTTTTCTACTCTAGCTCTTACTGATTCAATTAAATTATCGAAATCATTATAAACATCTTTCATTAATGCTTGTCTTTCAGCATCGTTTCTTGGACTTTCTAATGCAATTATTTCTTTTTCTTTTAATTGCATTTTTCTTTTAATTAAAGCTAATTCAATTGCTTTTTTCTCTGCTTCTCTTTGTCCAATTTCTGACTCTGTATCGAATCCATGAACAGAAGCAATTACTGGTGTCTTGCTAGCATTTGTTAATACTTCAAATTCAAGACTTTGTTTTTTTACTTCTGGGAATAACTCCTCACCCATCATTGCTGGGAATTTTCTTTCTTTTAAATAATTTAATACTTCTTTTTGATTAAATAATTCTAATACACTTTTTGGCATAATTAATACACTCTCCTTATTCTTTTTTTAAATTTAAAAAGATAGCCATTTTGCTATCCTTACGTTTGATTATCTAAATTTAATTCCTGTCATTGTAGCTTTATCTTCTAAACTAACTTCTGCAGGAAGTCTTGCTTCTATAACATAACCTTCTACCATAACTGCTGCTGGTTGAGGTCCATGTGTTACATCAACATCGGCAAATATTAATCCGATTGCCTTTCCAGCTTTTTTATACACAGTTCCTGCTTGAACTATTTTTTTACCTTTCTCATCTGCTTTTATTCCTGTATCATCTACTTGGTAAGTAAAATTTTGAAACTTAGCTGAAGCTAAGAAATTTTTTTCTTTTACACTTTCTTTTTCTACATACATAATTTTTACCTCCTAAAATTAATTAAAAAATTGGCTTTTTATTTCTTGGCTTTCACTCTTATTAGCCTCTTTAGCGAAATTAGCAGCCATACTAATATCACCATCATCATCTCCCTTATTTCCATCGGGATCAATTGGTTCATAACCACTTGCTTTTTTCTTTTCAAAGAAATGAGGTGCTTGCTTTTTATAATTATCTGTTAATTCTTTTAACCCAATTAAGGATTTCTTATCATCAGATAATTTGATTTTATCTTTATCTTTATTTATTAATGCAATAAACGCTTCTCTTGTAAGATTGTCTTTTAGCACTTTGGCATCATCTAGACCTTTGTTTAATAAATCATTATAAATATATTCTTCATTCTCTTTCTTGGCATTATCCTCTATTTCTTTAATCTTTTTGTCGTATTCATCTTTTGAAATACTATTCTTTTGTAAATCTGCAATTGCTTTTTCCTTATCTTCTTTTTCTCTTGTAATAACTTTCTTGTCATTCTCTAATTGTGATTTTTCAGATTGTAAGGTTGTAATCTGAGTATTTAGTGCAGCAACCTCTGCACCATTTTTAGCCATAACAGATTCTATTTGTTCATCTGTTAGGCCCATAGCTTTTAGTTCTTCTCTTTTCATGAGTTCTCCTTTCAATTCAGGCATTCGTGTTTTTATACGGAGCAACGCCTCCGACCTGGTGTTGTTATCGAACAACTTACAAAATCGTAATATATAAAAAATAAGTATGTAAACATACATACCTACTTTTATAACTTTGTTATGGTTGTTTAAGAATCCATTTAATCTGCCACTATAATTACAGACACCAAAAAAAGACATATAAAACTATATGCCTTTAAAATAAAATCGCCTTATATCCAATCCTAGTTGGTCGGTTTTTTCCTTATTTTTCAATATTTTCAAGTATTTTTATATTTTTTACTTCATTTTCAAATATTGAATAAGTTTTATTATCTTTTTCATTTCTAATACTTATTTCTTCAACTTCTGGTTCATTATCCTGTGCTGGTACATATCCTATAACTATTCCTTCATATTCATTGCCACTAAATGTTTCTAACTTAATTTTTTTATCTAATAATTCTTCTAAATTTTTACCTTTCATTTCAATTGCCACCTTTCCTATATGGAACAATGTGTGTTCCAGTTTTGCTATAATGTATTTTAAAACTATTAGTCTTTATTTCTTCGTTTTTATTTTTTACAACTCCTATTTGTTCTTTTACTGTTATTATTTCTTTTTTATTCCATTTGCCACTATCACTAAATTCTAATGTACCTTTTCCAGCATATTGATTAATTAGTTCTTGAGCTTTTTCTTTAGATATAGTTAAATAACTTTTTCCTTCTGTATAATTGTTACTACCTATTATATGTTTATCTTGCTTTCCTTGATTTATAGTTTTATTTACGTTGCTAATATATGTTTTTGCTCTTTCTTCTGTTGTTATTCCTAATGCATCAGAATATTGTGCTTTTAAATTTTTCCATTCATCAATATTATTATACTTCATTTCTTGGAATTTATCAAATGTTTTAGGAACTTCATCTCCTAATGTTTCTTTATATCTATTGTACTGTGCATAATCAGAAGATTTATTTTTATTCATTTTTATATCTGTTTCAAATGCTTTTTTAGTCGCGGGGTCAGAGTAAACATATTTTTCTAGCCACTCATTATATGTAATATTACTTGGTATATAATATGTTTTTCCATTTGTATTTCTTGCTGCTCTTTCTCCAAATTCAAATTCATCTTCAAAATATGGAGCAGTTGTAGTTCTACATCTAATATGATAAGGTGGCGCAGTAACACCTATTTTATAGTCCTTCATATCAAATATAGTACCATCTATTTCTCTACATTCTTCAGATGTTTTTGAATCTAATGTTGCTATATTAATATATCTTTGTACCCATAATTCTTCAAAACACTTTTTTCTAGAGTCACTTGCAAAAAATGCAGATTCAGTCATTACAAGCCTACCAGCTTTGCCTTTTGATACATTAAAATCTTTTGAGATTTTTTCTATTACTTCTTCTGCATTACCTCTTAATGATTTTTCTAAATCTTTTTGTAAAGTATCTAATAAAGCCTTTTTATTCTTCCATATTCTGTCTGAGAATGTTTGCTCATCGCTTGTCCATGGTCTAGATATAATCTTTTGAATAACATCAACATTTAATGCTGCAAATTTAAATGCTACATTTGAACCTTTCTGTAATTCATATGCTGTTTTATAATAGTTATCTTTGTATGATTCAATAATAAATTCATTTGTATTTTGTTGTTCATTATAATATAGCTTTTCGATTTGTTGTTGGATTTGTATTTCTAAAGCCTCTAATCTTGAAATATGGACTTTTGCACTTGCATTTTCTAATTCTTTTTTCCAAATTAAATCTATACCATTTTCTTTGCCATATTTTATATATTCATCTATATCCCATTTTAATTCCTTTAATTCTTGAGTATTTAACCATTTTTTAGCTTCTTTCATAGTAATCTGATTATTTACTGCAAATCTTACTAACCAGTTATTTATTTCTTTTTTTACCGAACTTAATGTTCGTTCATATGCTTCTTGTAATTCAGTAACATATTTGGCATCATTTAATAATTGTGCTTTTTCAAGTTCTTCAAATCGTTTTATCCAATATTCTGCATTGCTACTCATTATTTACCACCAACTTTTGCACCATCATTTTTATTATTGAGTTCTTTTATCATCTTATCATATTCAGATTCTTGTTTTTTTGTTTCTTCTTCTTGTTCTGTTTCTAGTTTTTCTTTTTCATCTTCTACATCATTAACATATGGATGTCTTGATAATATTGTGTCTCTACTTAGTATTTCTATACTATTTACACAATTTTCTATTAATTCTTTTTCATTTACTGTCATTGTTTTATTAAATACAAATTCTATTTCTTTGTCTGTATAATCTTTACCAGTTGACATTTCAACCCAGTTATCATAGAAAAACATAAAATATTCTAAACTACTTTTAAATTCTGTTTCTATATTACTGCAGTCTAAATCCAAATCTGCATATAGTTGTTTTAAGGCCACACCAGACTCTTGTGTTCCAAATTTTTCACTTTGTGTATCAACTCCAGAACCACCCTCATAGATGTCTTTTCTCAATTGCTCTATAAAACTTTTAAATGCTTCAATATTTAAATTTATATCTTTTCTATCATAATCTCCATCTTCATCTAAAAATACAGTATTATATGTAGCAAGATTTTTTTGAAATGTACCAGCTTCTGCTTGATAATTTTTTACAACATTTACTCCATCTGGTGCTTCATAAATCGAATCTCCAGTTCTAGAACATAATTCATCGTAACAATCAATTAACGTTTTTAATAAATGAATTAATGGCATTTCATCACCATTATATTTAAAGTAAACAAAAGGTATCTTTTTCCATTTATGTAATGTTTCTCCAATTTTAAAATGAGCTAAAATACTAACTCCTTCTGTATCTTTTCCGATTACCAAGTCACTTCTTTTTTCTACTTCTTCAATATCTTCTATTAATGAAGAACCATCATAAATATAATATCTAACTCCATCTAAATCCCAATATTCAACTTTTGTTTTCTTTTGTCTATCTGTTTCACTTGTATAAACTTCTACTTCATATGTCATTATTATTGCATCTAATATTTCATGTTCTTCATCTTGCCATAATGGAATTATTCTTGTTGCATATCTTAATCTGGCTTTTAAATCTCCATCATTATCAATATATATTTGCCACCAACTAATTCCTCTTTTTACTGCTTCTATTAGTGTATATTTAAGTCTTTTATGCATTTTATTATTAAATAAGTCTTTTAGAATTTCTTTATAATCTTCATCTTCTTTTTCATTTTTTCCTATTACTTGTTTTATAGTTGGTTTTTTTCTTAATAAATATCCAGCTTTTTGATTAATCATCTTATATAGTATAGGATGTTTTAAAATATAATTTTTAGCATGAGGTGCAACTTCTTCTACTCCATCTAGATTTATATATGTTCTTTTTTTATTTTCTATATCTCCTTCATTTTTAAAGTATTTACTTCCTTCTATCATTTCATTATATGTATCTGATTGCTTAAAATCATTTATTTGTAAATCAATGAATTTTGATAATGCCATTCCTTTTTTTGCACCTTCAGTAATTATCATCTTTATTTTATCCATTTCTGTTATCATTTTTCTTCTCTCCTTATCATACAAAATATGCTCCCCTCTTCTTGTTAGGGAATAGTGTTTGCAATAAGTATCTTAAAGCATCTAGTGCATGGTCGTTTTGTTTTATCGGTTTATCTTCGCCTTTTTCTTGTGCTTTTTCATCCCAAATATATGAATTAAATTCTCTAATAATATTTGGACATTTTTCTTCAACAATATGTATTCTTTCTTCATCTAGCCAATTTAAAACAAGATTTATTCCGTCTATAACACTATTATCAGCTTCTTTTACTGCTATTTTGTTTTGTTTGAATAAATTAATTAATGATGTTGCACTAGGATCTATAATTACTTTCCTAACATCAATATCTTTAATTAATTTCTTATAGTCTTTTAAAAACATATCATCCGTTTTTGTAATTTTTTCTTCTTGGCCACTTTTGTTCTTTTTAGTTCCTTTATTGTAATATTCATCTAATATCCATACATGAGGTTTTCCATTTATATATTTTATTCCACATAATAAAAACACCTGTGGATTTGTAATTCCATAATCAGATGTTACATAGAAATAATCAAATTTTTTAGGAATATCATCTTTCTTTATGCAATGTTTTATTTTATCAAAATTAGGATATATAATACCTTCAGCAAGTACCCATAACCCTAATATAAACCTTTGATAAAATACACCAACAAACATTCTTTTATATCTATCTTTGGTTTCTTCATCAAGACTTGGGTTGTCATCCATTGTAAAATGTAAATGTAATATATTCTTTTCTTTCTTCTTATCAATCCACTCTACTTTGAACCAGTGATTTGGTCCTTCTGGGTTGCAGTTAAACCAGTATTTAGAACCTTTTACAGAACATCTAGCAAGTGCTTGGTTTACAAATGATTGTGGCATCAATGCAACTTCATCTAAAAACACACCTGCAGCAGTAATTCCGTTGAACTAAATCTTGTGATCTTTCATCTTTACCACCAAAGATATAGAAATAGTTTATTATTTCTCCTTTTGATATTTCACACATGTTATCAGCACGTCTATCTTTAATTTTATAGCCTTGTGCTCTTAACATTAATTTCAGCCAAAAAAGAACATTTCTACGAAATGCTCCTACTGTTTTTCCCGCTAATATAAAATTCTGTCCGTTAAATTTTGTCATTGCCCATAAAACAAATGATAATGACATACATAATGTTTTTCCAGCTCTTATACTTCCATCTGCTATAATTCCATTTTTATCTTTTACTGGACTATTATCTGTCCACCAAGTTAATATTTTCTTTTGTTTTAAACTGAATGGTTTAAACTTGAATAATGTACCATTTTTTAACTTTTTTCTTAAAGTAATAGCATTTTGCATTACTTTCTTTCTTAGATTAGAAATTCTTTCATCAAAATCTTTACTATTCTTCTTCAGTGTAATCATTCCATGCACCTTCTGTAGAATCGTTTAGAGCTTTTATGAAACTATCATCTTTCATATCTTCTGTATTCGAACTGTCATCTCGTGCTGCTTCCATTTCTAATCTAATTAAATCTAATTCAAGTTTTCTATCATCAGTTTCTATCTTATGATAACTGTCTATATATCTTCTTTTTGCTTCTTGTACTCTGGTCAGAGCCTCCTCTAATCTTTGTACGATATTTAGGGTACTTTCTGCTTCAGTTGTCGTTAATGTTCCATTATCTCTATATGAGACATTATTTGATGAACTTTTTGACATTCTTACAATACTCATTTCTTTACCATTTTGTAAGTCTTGTATTTTCTTTAGTATTCGTCTTTCTCTAATTGATAATATTTTTATTTCTGATATTATTTGATATTTTTTATCGTCCAGTTCTATTTGTTTCAAAAGTGCTTTTTCTTCATCGGTAAGTAAATCGTCATATATTGTTTCATATTCTCCTGTCTTTAATGCTCTTGTATTTCTTTTTTCTGCTCCTGGACCACCTTTATTTCCTTTTGCATTTTGATTTCCTTTTTTTACTTTACTTAAATTACTTTCCCTTTTCCATTGTTTCTTTTTTACCAAATAAAGAACTTCATTATAAGTGACACCATGTTTTTCAGCAATTTGTTTATATGTCTTACCTGCCATATAGTCTTTCTTAATTCTCGAAATTTTGTTACTATCTTCAATCACATCATATCACCCACCTACCTTCTTTCTAGGATAGCCTCTTTATTTGTTAAACTCTCCCATCGTTTTACAATAACGTCACAATATTTTGGATCTAATTCCATAGTATAGCAATTTCTATTTAATTGTTCTGCAGCAATAATAGTACTACCACTACCCCCAAATAAATCCAATATTTTGTCATTTTCTTTACTCGAATTTTTTAATAATCTAGCCACTAAATCTATTGGTTTCATTGTAGGATGCAATGAGCTTTGTCTTGGTCTATCAAATTCTAATATTGTACTTTGTGTCCTATCATTAATAAAATGATGTGCTGCACCTTCTTTCCATCCATACAATATTGGTTCATGTTGCCATTGATAGTCTTGTCTTCCCATTACAAAGCAATCTTTTTTCCAAATTAAGCATTCTGCTAATTTGTATCCAGCATCTTTAAATGCTTTTCTAAAGTTAAGTCCTTCAGTATCTGCATGAAAAACATATATAGATGCTCCTTCTTTTGTAACACTATACATATTTTCAAATACTTTTTTCAAAAATTCGTAAAACTGATTATCACTCATATTGTCATTTTTTATTTTTAATGCTTCAGATGTTTTTCCAACATAGTCAACATTATATGGTGGATCTGTAAGAAGCATATCTGCATCTTGATTATTCATAAGACGCATAACATCTTCCTTTTGCGCACTATCTCCACACATTAACCTATGTTTTCCTAATATCCAAACATCTCCTGGTTTAGTAATTGGTTCTTCTATTTCTTCATATGCAGAATCAACATCAAAGTCATCCTCTTTACTTCCATTAACATCTTTTAGTATTTCATCAACTTCATCAAAATCAAATCCAGTTAAGTTCGTATCAAAGTCCTCTAATTTTAATTCTTGTAATAATGCTTCTAATTTTTCTTCATCCCAGTCACCTTGTATTTTATTTAATGCAATATTCAATGCTTTTTCATTTGTTTTGTCTAAATCTACAATAATACATTCTACTTCTACAATTCCCATTTCTTTTAAAACTTTTAATCTTTGGTGCCCTCCAATAACAGTCATATCTTTGTTTATTACTAAAGGACTTACAAATCCAAATTTTTCTATACTATTCTTTATTTTTACATATTCAGCATCACTTGGTTTTAAATTCTTTCTTGGATTGTAAGTAGCTGGTATTAATTTATCAATTTTTATTTTTTGTATATTCATCTTCATCACCTCTTTGCATTTTATCTAATAATTGTACTTTTATTTGTTCTGCAATTTTTTTCATCATAATTGGTGGTACACTCATTCCACACACATATTGCACATTCATTCCCATAAAATCATAGTCTTGAGGAAATGTTTGTATTGTTATTATATCTTTATCACTCGCATATCCTGGTACATCATATCTTAATGGTGGACTTCCTCCTGCTGCTATTGTTGCTGGTGTTCTATCATCTTTTAAATATTGAGTATTAAAGCAACTTATTTTTCCTTTTTCTGTTCTTTTTATTGTATCGCTAAGTTTTACATCTCTTGCTATTCGCTTTTTCCATCTTTCATATGTTAATGTATCCTGGTTTAATAGTTTATAATTACTGTCCTTTATTTCTCCATATTTTATGGGACTTTCATTGAATTCCAATTTTATTTTTGAAACATTTATACTTTTATTAATTGCTATAAAAAATAATCTTTCCCTTCTTTGAGGTACTCCCATTCTTGCAGCATTTAATAAAAATAATTGTGTATTATATCCAATTTCATTTAATTTTTTTATTATTAGATTTACATAGCCTCTTGCATTCCCCTGCATCAGTCCTTTAACATTTTCAGCAACAATTATTTTTGGTTTCAGTATGTTTGCCAAGTCTATAAATTCAAAAAACAAGTCATCTAATATTTGACTTGTTTGACCTTCTCTAAATTTTTTATTTTTTCCCCAATTTTTTTCTCTTTCTCCACATAATGAAAATGTACTACATGGAGGGCTGCCATCTAATATATCTAAATTATATAATTCTTTAGGTAATTCTTTTAATTTATTCATTTCTTGAATTCCCATACAATAATTATATTTTGGATGATGATTTTTTACATAAATATCATTTATTTTTTTATCAATTTCACAGTTTCCAATGACATCGTATCCTGCTAGTTTATATCCCATTGTAGATCCACCACCACACGAAAAACATGAAAATACTTTATAATTGTTCTTTTGTACATTTTCTATATCTTCTAAATACCAATTATATTCTTTCATAGTATTACACTTCCTGTCTTCCGTCTACATCAAATACAAAACCACATTTGGGACATTTGCATTGAAATTTATCGTCATTGAATTCATTTAAATCTACTTCTACATTATCATTTATTGTTTCTTCAGTTTCTTTTATAAGTTTATTTATTTCTTTTTCATCGAAGCCTGTAATTGATAAATCAATATTGCTATTTTCTAATTCATTAAATATGTTTTCTAACTTCTGATAATCCCATTCTCCAGATATCTTGTTAAGTGCTATATTAAGTAATTTTTCTTTATTTTTATCAAAATCAACTACTATACATTCTATTTCTTCATAGCTTAAATCCTTTAGCACCTTAATTCTTTGATGTCCACTTATTACTGTCATATCTTTATTAACAATGATTGGAGCAACATATCCAAACTCTAGAATACTATTTTTTATCTTTTGATATTCTTTGTCCTTTTCGTTTAGTTCTTTTCTGGGATTGTATGTTGCTATTTTTAAATCCCCTATTTTGAGTTTTGTCAAGTTCATAATTCTTTCCTTCTTTCTTAAAACATTCTAATTGCTTATAGCAATTTTTACATTCTTTTCTCATACATATATCATATTTCATATGCATACCTTCTTCTTTAGTACAAAAAAGAACCTGTAAAACCGATTTTACAAGTTCATTTTTTCTATATTATTTCAAAAAATAAAAGGGGATTTATTTTTTTAACATATTTTTTGATGTTATTATTATAAATTATTGACATTGACATGTCAAGGACAAGTTTTGGACAAAACTAATACTCTAAAAATCACATTTTTCTTATGCCATCAATTCCAAACATAAGCACTGCTATTTCTTCAATAGCAGAATTTGCATCTCTTCTAATTTGCCTATCACTTATATGATATTTTTCGGACATAACATTTATTTTTGGTTTATATTTTCCTACTACATATAAATCATTTAAAATATGAGCTTTTCGCCACTTTTCATCGTTTTTACTTTGATCTGCTTCAAACAAATAAAAATTTATAATTCTTTTTATGTGTGTCAATATAATTTCTGTTCTCTTTTTTGATGCTAATATAGATTGAACTACGGTCACTTCATCATATGATTGACAGAATAATTTATCTAAAACTTCTTCAACTGTTGCTGTCTCTAATTCTTTTTCAGTAAATGTTGCTTGTTCACAAGCCTTTACGAAACTTCTATAATTTTTCAATAATAATCTTGTGTTTTTTATTCTAGTATCATATGTTATTTTTTCTTTTAGTCGTTCTTCATTTCTTGCTTGTTCAATCCCCTTTTTTATTCCATTTGCAACTCCTTCAGTAACGAGTTGTTCTATTAATCCTAATAATTCACTATCTTTTTCAGAAATTTCTATTTTACTCATACAAAAACCCTCTCTCTTCTTAGGCAAATTGTATGCTATTTATTTTGATAAGTTATAATTCTATGATTTTTAATATGTATTACAATATTTCCTATTTTATCTTTGATACATTTTCAATTCTTTTACTAATGTATCTATTGCAGCAATATATCCGTAACTATCTGTATTATCTTTTCTTACTTGAATATATTGTTTATTTTTCATCTTTTGCTTTAGCTCGTTTGCTTTTTTTATCGCTTCCTTTATCTCCATTTTCAGTCTTATCCTCCTGTTCTTTTGGAATGTCAAGATATAGTTGTTTTTCAACAAAATTCTCCCAGTATGGAGTATCTGTAAATGTAACTTCAAAGAACATTTGATTATTTTGATTTCCTAATATAGATTGATAACCATTTAATACTCTCCATTTTTTCTTTTGTGTATCCCATAAAGGTTTGCCTATTAATAATAATATTTGGACCCATCCTAATTTTTGATTAGTTACTGTTTGATTTTCTTCATTGTCAATTTTTTTAGGAATTTTACTTGATTCTGTCACATTATCTTTTTTCTTTGGCATTTTACTTACCTCCATTTAATTTATTTTTAAAATAAGCCCCATTCTGCAAATTTTTCAAATCCTCCTTTTGCTTGAATGTATTTTCTTGCTTGTTCAACTATTTCTTCATATGGTTTTCCATCTACAAATTCATCTCCAATTGCACAACTTATTTCTACTGATTTTCCTGTTTCTTGTGCTTTCATAAACACATATATATTTATGCTTACATCTGCTTTTGATAAATCTTTTCCATGTAGTCCGTCCTCCTGTAATGCTGTCTCCCATATCACTTCCTAATTTTCTATTTGTAGCTCCAGTATCAACATTTGTTCCACCTGTCCACTCTCCTAATGGATTTATTATTGCAGTTGGATAGATACTTTTTAATTCTTCTGTTCTTGCATTGCTCTGACATATAATCACCTTATTTTTTGGCATATCTAATATATATTTACCATCACTATTATACTTATTATAAATTTGATGTGCTAAATAACTTATTTGCTGTTGTTCTTCTGTTAATGGCATTCCTTTAAATATTCCATTATCACCACATCTTATTTTTCCTTTTTGGTTATTTGCTAAATACTCATCTTGCTTTGCTGATATTATTTCTATTGCAATATTATTTGTTCTAGTAATTCTATATACAATATCAAATATATCTGTTTCATTATACTTAACAGAACTTTCTATTATTATTTTGCAATTTCCATGTCCTATTAGTACTTCAACTGCTATTTTAGGATTTTCTTGTAGTTTATATCCTAAATCTACTATTGCTCCTGCAATTCTATCTGCTATTTTATCTGGATGGTCCGGATTTACTTTTTCTATCATTTTTATTTCCCTCCTAATATTAAATCTAGTTTTTTATCTATATTTTTAAACACTGTCATAAAAGAATCTTGGCTTGAAAAAACATTTACACTCATTTGTACTATTGTATTTTTTAGTCCTTCTAATTGTGCTTTATGTTGCTCTTGTAATGTTTTAATAGCAAATTCATGTTGTTGTTTTAATTCTTTATTTTCTTCCCTTAATTTACAGAAATCATCAAATTTCAATTCCTTTAGTTTAGCAATATTTATTTCTTCAAGTAATCCCGCTTCATCTAAATCATAAATAAATCTGCCCTTTTTCTCTATATAACCTACCCATTCTTGATCTGCACAATCTTGATATAATCTTGTTCTTACTATTCTGTCATCTTTATTGATTTCAATAGTTTCAAAATATGTCCATCCTTTATTTGTATCTTTCATTACTTTTTTTGAGTAATTTCCTTGTGCATCTTTTTTATATCCAAATTGTTCTAGTTCCTTTAAATCCCTTTCAAATTTAATTCTATACATTTTCTTTTACCTCCATTTTTAATATTTTTAATAACTGCATCCAGCATTCCTTATCGCATTCATCTCCATAACTAATAGAATTTTCTATATCTCTTATCATTACTTGCTTATCCTTTTCAGTTAGTAAGTGTAAGTTACTGCCTATAAACTCACAGGTCCATTGCACAATATATGTTTTTCTTCCTAGTGCATATCTTTCTGCTCCAATTAACATTGCACTTATATCTTCAATTTTTCCATTTAATTTTATTTGCATATAATTAAGTTTTTGTGATTTCATTTTTTTTAATTTTTCTAATTCTTTTTTTAGTTTAATGTTTTCTTTAAATGTATCTTCTGCAAGTTTTTCTTTTGTTATAGTTAAATCAGCTGTTGCCTGTTCTTTTCCATCATATACACCTTTTAAATAAACAGTTGTTAAATCTAATTTATTTTCTTTAAAATAATCTAATAATTCTTTTAATGATTTCAAATCCTCTAAATCTAATATTGCACTTACATTTCTATCATTTTTCTTTATTTCATCTTCAGATAAACTAACTATTTCCATAAGATTTTTTATAGATTTTTCTAGCAATTTAATATTCCCCCTTTCCTATCTTTTTCTCTAATATTTCATAACTTTTTTTAAATTTTTCAAATTCTTTACTATTCTCAAATATCTTTCCACTTTTTAAATCATCTAGTAAATGACGACCTTCCTTACCTATTTGTTGTTGATATTTTCCATTACACCAATAATATTCACTTGTATATTGGTGTCCATCATATAAAACTTTATTTTTATTTCCCACATCACAAATCATGTTTCCATTTGGTATGTTTATGGCTCTTTTACAATTGTCACATTTTACAATACAATCCATTACTTTTCTCCTTTCTTAATAGCCTCTTGCAATTTCTCATTATCAAATCCAGTATTAAAGTTAGTATGTATAATGTGTTTTTCTTCAAATTGTTCTGCAATATCTTTTATTTCATCATCTAAAATTAAATAATTATCAGCTTTCCCATATTGTTCATCTTCAAGAAAATCTTTTATTTCTAGGCCTCTTTTTCCACTATTTAGACTTATTGTAGTTGCAAATATTCGCATTCCATATTCTGCAAGTCTTGAATTTACTATTCCAATATCTATTTGGTTTAATCGCCATGTTGAACTTAATACTATCTTTACATCATAATTTTGTTTCTGCAATTCCTGGTTCAATTTCATCAAATTACTTAAACATTTTGGATCAAAAGGAAAGCAGTTCATACTCATAATTCCTTTTACTTGATGTCTTTCAAAGCACTCATTCCAGTATTCCATATTATTTAGTACACCATCTATATCTAAAAAAATATAAAATAATTTTTCTTTTTTTGTTTCATCATAATAACATCCAGGGCATCCCATTTTTTCTACTTGGCAGTGTTGCCATTCTTTATCAGTACATTTCATTCTTTTGTACCTCCTATTTTTTCATAATTTTTAGTCTCTGAAATTTCCAATATTTTCAATACATAATACCTTTGTCCTGGTACTGCTCCCCATTCCTTTTTACCTGTTCCTACATCAACTACACATCTACATTTTACAGATGGCGAGTTGTAATTATATCCATTTCTAAATACTATATAAAATTCTGCTGCTATATATTCGTTTCTAAAATTAGTAGGCCTTGGCATATATCTTTTAAATCTGCTATCATAATATGGTTTTATTTCTCTGTATTCTTCTTTTTTCTCGCCACTTACAATCATATCAAACCATTTTTTCTTTATTGGTAATACTAGCATTTTCATTCCTCGCTTTCTAATAACTTTGATTCAGCATATTTTTCTGTTTCTTTATTGATCGTTTCAATAATTTGTTGTACCGCTAAAGGTGTATATTTCATCTTTTCTTTGCAAAAAGCCTGTGCAATTATTTCAGTATCATTTCTTTGCATTCCACAACCCATTAATAGTTTTTTAAATCTCTTTCTAGTAATTGTTTCTAATCCATATAATTTTAGAATTCTTCTTACTTTTTCTTTTGGAATTTCCAGTGTCATAGATACTTCTCCTTCTGTTATTCCTTTTACTGTATATTCCATTGCATCTATAAAATCATCATTATTTTCTTCTTTACATTCGTAATTCATTAGTTCTTGTATTTTTTCACTATCTTTTGTTTTTATATATATCTTTCCTGGTTTTAAACTTTCTGTTGGCATATTATCCCTCCTTTCTTTCAGATTTATCTTTACTATGTATTCCAAATGGTAACTCAAAGTCTTTTTCAAATATCCATAGATGATACATATTTGCTGCATCTACTAATCTATCTTTTTGAGGATATACTTCTATTGCAAGTCTATCTTCACCGAATAAAGTATCTTTTAGCCATTGTTTTTCTGCCCATTTCATATCAGTTCCATCTAAATTTCTAAAACAACAATGAATAACTTTCCCCCATTCTGTTTTAATTTCTCTTGTCATCGCTGCATACTTTCCATTGTATGTGTAACATTTATTCATTTGTGCAAACCACCCACTACCCTGTTTCAATGCTTTAGGCGATGGTTTTTCAATCCACTTATTTTTAGTATCTATTTTCATTCTTCATCATCCTTTGCTACTTGCAATATACACATTATTGCCATACCTATAAAATCTCCTATAAAAAAGCCTATTAAAAGCCCTATTATTAAATACTTTATCATTTGTAACACCTACCTTCCATTTAATTCATACATATATACTGTTTCTCTTAATGAGTCCAGTTCGACATACTGTTCATCTATTATTGCCTGTCTTCTATCTATTGTTCTTTCTAATTCACCTATTTTATCTTTTAGCTTGGTATTTTCATTTTTTAGATCATGGTTTATTGCTATACACCCAACAACAAATCCAAAAACAAAACATAAAATAACCATTAAAGTTGCTTTTATTTTTTCAGTTTTCATATATATTTCTTTATCATAAATTTTCATAAGTGTTCCTACCTTTCAATAAATTTTCTTTCATTACACCACATATAATTTTCAGTTGGACAAAATTCATCATATACAAGTGGCATATCTTCTTTTTCATCGCAATACATATCTCCATGTTCTGCATACATACAATTCATACAATTTTCACAAGTTACAGTTGTCTTATTTTTATATCTTTTTCTTTGTACTGGCTTTCCCATAAAATCTCCTTTCTTATATTTTTATTTTCTAAGCTGTTCAATTTAATGAACAGCTTATTTTTTATATTCTTAGTATAGTTCGATATCACTAATGCCAATGAAATCCAAAACTTTCAAATAACAATCTTTACATAGTCTTGTAAGTTTTTTATTAGTGTATGCATCTGCTTTTTTTAACAAAACCATGTGCCTTTGTGGTAATTTCTGTCCGCACATTGGGCATATATCATAATATCTATCTTCACTTTTCCAACTATTATAATTTTCCATTCTTACTCCTCTATATCGCTTACTCCTAAATAGTCCAACATATCAGTATAGCAATCTTTACACATATTACATAGTTTTCGTGGAGAGTTTCCATTTTTAGCAACAGAAATAGTAATTCTATCTAATGTAAAATTCCCACATCTTACACAAAACTTTTGATTGCTACTTTGAACCTTAAATAAAAATTGTTCAAATTCTTGTTTTGACATATTTTTTATATCTTCAAATTTCATTATTCATTATCCTCCCAAAGCCTCACAGCTACTTTAACACCTGATTGCTCTTTTTTTCTAGGTTTTCTTCCTGTTCTAATTCCTGTGTCTGCTCTTTTTTTATTTGCTGGTGTTGCCCAAAAATAAACAGTTTCTTTTTTTACATTAAAGTGATTCATAACTTCTTCAATAGTACCCACAAATATTTCTTTTTCTCCCTTATATATTGAATATTCTTTTCTCTTAGACATACTTCATCATCACCTACTTTTTTATAAATTTATTGTCTTATGTATGGCCTATCTACATATAAACTAACTGGTGGTTGTATATTTCCCATTACTGATAAATATATTTTCCCAGTTTTCGCAAATTCTGCCTTTTCTGTTTCTGTCATTTCCCAACACGAAACAATATGCTTGTCTGTTTTTAATGCTGGTAAATCTCCACAACCTGGTGCTTTAAATATGCAATTCATGTCTTCAAAATTTACTGGATTCATAATCCTATTCCTCCTTTATTTTTAGATTGTATTTATCTTCAAATACTTTCTTTTTGGTAATATATTCTTTAGTTTTAAAACCTTTTGTGTCAATAATTTCTGTTGTTCCATCATTATGAAATACTATAAAATCTGCTTTATATTTTAAGCCTGGTGCTAGTATAAACACAGGCTGCAAACAAAAACCTTTTATTTCTCCTGCTTGCAGCCTTAACTTCAAATTGCAATAATAGTCCGCTTCTTTTTTACTATCAAATGTTTGTCCATCTACGGAAGTCTTTACTGCCCCATATTTACTTTTTCTATTACCTTTTTTTTGGTATTCTCTATATTGTTCAATACTCCAATGTTCTTGCATTATTCTACCTCTTCTCACTCCTTTGGCATTTCGTATAATAAAATACCTTCCATCATTAATTTTATTCGTGTTCTTTCATCTTCTACCTTATATTGTTCAGTAAGCACATAAGTCTTTACTATCTCCTGTAATACTTCTTTTGCCCTTTCTTCTGTTTCATATTTACCTAAAATATCGCTACTATAATATCGAGGATCATAGGTATTATTAAACGTTACTATCGTTCCATCATACTGTGCTCTAATTTCGCTTACATTATCAAAATTTACTATTGCATTTTTATCCTGACTTATTATTATCATTTAGAATCTCCCCCAACTTTCAACTTGTTTATATGCTGTTCTCATACCACCATTTCTATTTAACATTGGTATAATTTCATTTATTTCTGGGAATTCCCTTTTTAATGATTCCGCAACATCTGTTAGAGTTTTTACCATTTGTGCCATTTCAATTGGTCCACCATGTCCCTGTACAATAGATATTGGTGCTTCTCTAAATTCTTTTGTTATAACAACTTCACAAGTTAAGCAATTATTATTTTCTTTAATTCTATTTATTCTTTGCATTTCTTGGATTTTTCTATAATCATCCATAATATTTATTCCTCCTTCTTAACCTTCGCACATTTTAGATTCTTTAATATTCTAGGTGTATATTTTCTATTTTCTTGATTACTTTTCAATGTTTCTATATTTTTTATAGTTGCATCGGTTTCTGCACAAATACCTTTTGTTATAAACTTACTAGTGTATGGTTTTATGGTATTTATTAAATCAATTTTATCTTTGATTATTCTTCTTTCTTGCAGCACCTTTTCTAGTTTTTTATAAACTGCCATTATTTCGATAGCATTTAATTTGCTTAATTCTATTTCGTGTAACAGATCATCTCTTTCATATTCTTTATTTCGTAAATCACTATTTAATTTCTTTTCTATTTCTTCTGTATTGTAGAAAAAATATTTTATATTTTCCAACAATTCTAATGATTGCTGCATATCTTCAATTATCATAAATTTCAGTCCTTCCTTTGTATATTTTTCTAGGTTGTGTTTGTTTCTAAATTTTGCATACTGCATCTTATTTATTGTTTTATGTTTACTTATCACATACTTATATGCATCCCAGTTCTATTCTTAAATAATTCACAATATTCAAATAGTCCTGTTTGTTTATTTTTTAATAGACAATGTGGTATTTCTATTTCAAACTTTTTGTTTTTCTCTATTATTGGAATACACCATTCACAATTTTCACAAGTCTTTAACCCTCTAGATATCAATTCATCTTCTCTAATGAATGCCATTTCAGTAATCCTCCATTTCGTATATAGTATCTGTATCATATTGTCCACTTAACTCAGTTTGATCTAATGCTGATAATATGCATTTTTTAAAATATGATTTCGGTATTTTTATTTGTGATCTAGTATTAGCAATAGCAAAATTCTTTAATGCATAACATAGTTTTTTAGAATTTATTTCCTGGACTTTTTCTCTTATATTTGGAGTCATATACATTTCTTTTAGAATTTCAGTCATTTCAATAGCAAGTTCTGGAGAAAAAATATGCATTTCGCAATTTTTTATAAGTCTTTCAAATTCTGTTTTTTCCATCTTATCCATCATATCATCTAAGGTTTTATTTTCTTCTGGTTTATGATTAGAAGGATAGATTGATTTCATTTCTTTTAATTTAATTTTATTTAATTTAATTTGATTTGATTTTATTTGATTTAATTTGCATAAATTTGCATATGATTTTTTCAAATTTGCTTTGCATTTGTATCTTTTTTTGTATGCATTTGCATTACTTTTGCATATGTTTTTTATGCTTTTGCATTTTTTTGCATTTTTTTCTTGTTTTTTGTCTGCTTCTTGTTTTTTATCCTTTTCTTTATTCCATCGTGCATTTGCTGCTTGACTTCTTTTTTCTTTTAATGTTTCATATTTTTCCATTCTTCTTAATAAACTTGCTGACCAAAATGTTTTTTTATCAGCATTAAATAATCCATTTCCACTTTCATCATCTCTATATTCATTTATACAATCATTCAAATACTTTTCAACATCAATAGTTGTTCCAGTTTGCATTTTTATAGCCCTATATGTATTTTTATTAAGAGGTAATTTATATGTAGATTCGTTTCTTAACATTTCTAATATGGCCCAATATAATCCATATCCGTTCTAATCCATAATCGCATCTCATTCCCAATATTTTTGGATCTGATAATGCATTTGCATCATGGCTAAAATAATAAACGTCTTTACTTGCCATCATTACCTCTCCTTTCTTTTAATATCGTATCTACTGTCAGTTGTTGGTTTTTATACACATCATTTAAATATCTTTTTTCACATATGGGGCCAAAACCTTTTTGAATACTCTTCCATGTTTTCAATTCTTTTCCACACATTCTACAATTAAATGATTTGTCTTGTATATCTGGACACTTTTTTAATGCTTTTATTGCTAAACTAATGGCCTTTATATCCTTTAAATAAATTTCATCAGATTCATCATTTTGTATAAAACTAAGCCTGTCCCTTTTTAATTCTTCTAATTGAGTTATCGCTTTTATACTATTCATATAAGACCTCCATCAAAATGGATATAATTTTAATTCTAGATTTAATCCAGGTTTTGCTATTGTAGTATTTATTTTTGTTTCTTCATATACCTTATCTTGCATTATAGTTTGGTTAGAATTTGTATCTGATAAATGGCATAGTACAATATTTTTTGCATAACTTAAGTCATTAGATTTTAAGAATTTTATTACATTTTCTAAACTAAAATGGCTCTCTAATAATCTTGTATATCTAGTTTTATTTATTACTCCATTCTTTGCATTTTCTTTTGCAATTTCTTTGTTATAATTACATTCTAATAGTAAATAATTTAGTTTATTGAATTTATATTTAATATAATATGTATCTGTGGCATACATAAGTTTTTCGCCAGTCGGCTTATATTGAATTAGAAATCCCAATGGTTCTGCAGCATCGTGTTGTGTATCAAATGGAAGTATTATAAAATTTCCTATTTCAAATTGTTGTAATGCTTTTATAATTTTAAATCTATGGCCAAATAAATTTTGTTTTTTTAATGTTCCTGCAGATGCATATACATTTATTCCATATAAAGCAAAATTCGAGGCATATTTTAAATGGTCCATATGTTCATGAGTTATCAATACTGCTTCAATACCATTAAAATCAAAATTCAATTCTTTTTGCACAATTTTAAAATTAACACCTGCATCCAATATTAATTTTTCATTGTTATTTGCTTCTATTAGATAGCAGTTACCACTCGAACTGCTACCTAATACTTTTAATTTCACTAAAATGCTGGCCCTTCATTTTGGATTGGAGTCATTTCAATATTGTTATCTGCAGATGCATTTTCTTCAATATTTTTTATTTCTCCAGTTTCAATATCAATTAATTCTTTGTTTGCTTTTTCTTCTATTTCTTCAGCAACTTGTCCCTCTATCACATTTTCATAAGTATTATCATTATTTTCTATAACATATGCATAGCTTTCATTTACTTTTTTAGGATCTATTGCAACAGCATTATATGTTGCTCTCGCAATAGTTTTTCTGGCCATTTCTTCATACCAACCTTCAATCTTTTCTTTTCCTACTTTTTTGCCATTTTCCCATTTATCTTTTTCTCCACCCCAAAATTCAGCTGCTGCATAGGCTGGTTTTCTCTTATCAATATCTTTTTTAGATAGTGTTATTATTTTATTTCTTGATTCATCAACATATTGTATATATCCAAATCCTCCTATTATTTCACCTCTATCAAATGGATTTTTAATTATAAAATTATATCTAGTGATATTATCTTTATTTACTATTTCAAATACATCATTAGAGTATATTAATTCAACGATTATGTTTCTAATTGGGTATAATGATAGTTGTGTTGCTATATATTCTAGACCTTTATATCCTTTCAAAAATCCTATATCATACTTTTGAGTTTTATTATTTTTATATGGTATTGCATTTAAATGGTTAGGTATTTGCATATCTAATCCCAATTTTGCATGGTGTACAACAGCTATTGCTAAATCGTTCATATTTACATTTTGCCAAGTAATTGGTAAATTGTTTTTGTCTTCTTCTTTGGTTGATTTCCAACTATTTTTATTTAATCTTGCTTCTTCAGCTTTTTTCAAAGCATTGTCAATTCCTATAAAATATCCTCTTATAAGTTGTTTTTGATATTCATTTAAATTTAATGTTCCAATATTCCCTTGAAATTCTTTCATTACCATTCCTGTAAATCTCTCGCTTGCTGTCAATTCTTGCTTTTGTAATTCTGTTTGTTCTTTTTTTACTAATTCACTACTCATATTATTCAACCCCCAATTCCTTCATCATTTTTATAAATTTTTCTGCTTTTTCTCCTTCAATTTTTCCCACAGCAACTTTCATTCCTTTTTCATTATTATCATTTTCTTCAATTTCTGTTTCTTGCTCCGCTTCTTGCAATGATTGCCCTGCAACTAATCCACTTATAAAAGCTAATCCTATTTTTTCTAGTTCATTTAAGTTTTCTAACATTTATTTTTCCTCCTTAATTATAAATTTCATTCCTGTTTTTTCTTCATTTTCTACTATTACTGTACAAAAAGCAGGTATGCATAATAAATCAACTCCACTTGCAGCTACAAATGATCTAGCAATTGCAATGGCTTTCATTGATTGGTTCACAGCTCCTGCTCCTATTGCTTGTAATTCTACTCTTTTATTTTCTTGTAATCCTCCTGCTATTGCTCCTGCAACACTATTTGGATTTGATTTACTTGATATTTTTAAAATCATTTTATTTTCCATTATATTTTCCTCCTACTTTATTCTTAAACTTGTTTTATTATCTATTATTCTTATTCCTGGTACTAATTCTCCAGTATCTTTAAAGTGATTTTTTATTGCTGTCTTATCAATTTGTGTTGTTATTACTTCTTTCTTAAATTCTGACGGTATTTCATCTTCATTTTCTATCTCAATACTCATAGGATTTTTAGTAATTTTTAATTTTCCTAATTCTGTTGGAATTTCTACTAATCCTAATCGCTCCATATTTTCTTTTACATATTGATAAAACTTATCTAATTTTTTCTCTCCTTGCTTTCTCATATCAGAAAGTCTTTTTTCTTCTGTTTTCATTGCTTCTAATAGACTTTCACTATTCTTTATATACCCAATTATGTTTGAACTTTTATTCTGTAATTCTAATGCTAATTCATTTCCTAATTCATTGTATTCCTCTTCTGTTAGTTCTCCTTCTTGTGCTTTGTCCATTAAATCTACAAATTTATTTGTTATATTATAAAGGCTTAAATTACTCATGTTCTTCCACCTCGATTCTTAATTTAGAATCAGTGGTTACTATTAAGCTAATTATTTGTGTATCTATTTTATATATTTTATTTATTGATTCTCTATTATCTATAAATATTGGTGCTGATGTATTGTAGAATTTTATCAGAGTATTTATAATATCTAGCCCTGCAAGTATCTTATGTGCATTATTTACATCAGCATATGGAATACCATTCACTAATGTATCGCAGCATTCTACAAGTCCACCATTAATTTGTGTATCAAACAATCTAAACCTTACTATCTCAAATTTACTATTTATAGCATTTTCCAATAATTCTACTTTTGTTTTTGTAAATTCTTCTAATGCATATTGTTCGCCCTCTAGTTTCTGGATTTTTTTAGAAATATTTTCTTCTTCATTTTGTAATTCTGTAATACGTTCTTTTGTTTTTTCTTGTATTTCTCTTTCATTTAAAATTTTATTTAGTTTGTTAATTTCTTCAGATATCTCTAATTTTCTATTTTGCAAATATGATATATCTTCATTTGTTAAATTCTTTACTTTTTCCTCTAATTTTTCAATCTCACTTATTTTGTTGTTATATTCTGGTAATGAAGTTATATCAAATGAAGTATCATTTTCCTTTGCCTTTTCTAATTCTGCTATTCTGTTAGTTATTTCATCTAAATTATTGTTTAGTTCTGGAAGTTCTTGTTGTATTTGTTCTCTTGCTTTTGTATTTTCGTCTAGCCTTAAATTAATCGCCTGTCCTTCTTTATTTATTGCATCTTGTTCACTCTTCTTATGTACATTTAAGTTATTTTCAAATTGCTTTTTCATTTCCTCAATTTTGTCGGTTTCATATTCTCTTTTACAAGTTGGACATATAAATGAATTAGGATCAAACTCTAATTTCATATTGCTAACATCATCCCACTTTTTATATAATTCTGCTTTTCTTTTTTGGTCTTGCTGTATTTTTAATAATCTATCACTATCCTCATCTTGTCTATATCTTATTTTACTTTCAATTACCCTTTTTTCATTTTGTAAATTAATTAAGTCTGAAGAGTATTTTTGAGAATATTCTGTTTCTTTTTTTAATTTAAAATCTGATAGTTCTTTCTTTGCTGCAGCTAATTGGTCAGCAATTCTCATATTTTCTTTTGCTTTAGCTTGCACATCTGTCATTTCTAATTCAATTGCCTGTAATTGTTGATTATATTCTGCTTTTTCTTTTTCTATTTTTTCATAATCAATTTCGTGTTCTGTTATTAATGTATTTGTAAGCTCATCAATTCTTACTGGAATTGTTTCTTTTTGTTTATTTAAGTCTTTTATTTTTGCTTGTACTACTTTTTTATAATCATCAATGGATCTACCATTTAAATTATTTTTTAATATTTTAAATTCTTCTTTTGAATCTAATATTTCATCATCAGAAATATTTGCACCAGAAATATTTATTAGTAATTCTCTTCTTTCTGTCCATTTTAATTGATTATTAAAATATGATGGGTCCGTAATCAATTTAAATAGGCTTTCTGGTATTAAACTATTTATCTTTTCTTCATAATCTTTCTTCTTTACTGGTACTTCATCAATCCAATAATTAGTCTCGTGTCCAGAAAATTCTTGCTCTGTTTGTCCTCTTTTTTTAACCCATTTTTCTTGCAATACTTTTTTAAATGTTGTATCAATACCATCTATTATTAATGTTGCTTCAACTTCATGTTCTAAAAAGTGTATTGGATTATTATTACTATCTAATGTTTTTATATTGAAGTCTTTTCTATCATTGCTATCTTTATCAAAAAATAACCATTTAAATGCATCAAATACTGTTGTTTTTCCTGTTGCATTTGCTCCATATATATTAGTATTTTTGCAATCAAAATTAATTTCTAATTCTTTTACTCCTTTAAAATTTCTTAGTTTTAAATTAAGTATTTTTATTTCCATTATTAATCTTTCTCCCTTCTATTTTTTGCATCTTGAAATCTTCTTGGAACTACTATTGTTATGTTACATTCATCACAGCATCTTCCATTATTTACTGGTTGTGCATTATTGCCATATCCTTCGTAATTTTTTCCACAAATACTACATATAGGCATATTTTTTCTCCTTTCTGCTCTTGTTTTTTAGACTTTCATATGTTAGAATAAAAATAGAGCATTTATATAAGTGTTTTATAGAACTATTTATTACTTTGGTCGGTATTTGGTAGTTCTATTATTTTTGTCTTTTGTTTTTTGTAACAAACTTCTAGTTCATCAATAAGAAGTTCATATCTTGTGTCTGTACATAGCTCTGATATTTTTCTCTTTTTTACACTTGGATCTGAATAGTTATTTGATTCATTGATATTTCTAATTTGTAATAAAACATCAGATACACTAAATTTAATGTCTTTAATTTCTTTTTCCTTTAATTCAATAGTTTCTTCTAATTGTTTAATCTTTAATGCTTCTTGACTGTGTTTTCCCATCATACTTATCTCACCCCTTTCAAATTTCTTAATTTATATTTCATTGTGGTCAATGTTATAATGTGCCAAATATAGCATTTATCTAACTTATCCATACTAACCTCCAAATCCTTTAACAAAATTTATAATTCCTCGTTTTAATTTGCGATTTTCTTTGTTCACTGTTTCTAATTCTGTTAATATGTTTGATTTTTCTTCTGTTTCCTCATTTAATTTTTTTTCTAAATATGCAATATGTGCTTTCATTTCTTGTCTTGCCTTTTCATAGTTTTCTGCTGCTGCTCTCAAAGTTGTATATTCATCAATTGTTATTATCATTTCATCTTCATTGACTCTAGCATTAAATACTTCTTTTTCATTATCACATCTTTCTTTTTCCATTTTTCCTGTTTCCTTTCTTTTCTTCACTTTCTTCCAAGATTGACTCTAAAACTAATATTATAATTAATCCTAAGACTGGTACCAAATACTCTCCACCAAATGCTTGATGTCCTCGTATTTTGGTTGCATATTTTATAGATAATATGGTTAAAATAATTGTTGCTATAATAATCAATATTTCTAATATTCTTACAATAAATTTCTTTTTATTAATTATTCTCATTTTTTATCACCTCCAATTTATTAACAAATCCTCCAATATTAAGTAATTTCATATTTTTTATAGCTGCATCTAATTCTTTCTCATTATGAATTCCATCTTTTGCAAGTTCTTTCCATATTCTTTTCTCTCTTTCATCTGGCAATCAAAACCTCCTCCTTCTTTGTGTGGTGTCCGCAATTTTTTATTATTTTCATAATTCCTCCTGTTCTATTCCACTTTGAGTGGAATTTAAGGGTAAATTAATAAATTCCATAGGTACATTATAAAGATTGCATAATTCTTTAAAATTATGTACATCTATAGATGTTTTTCCTTTCTCCCATGAAATGATTGTACTCTTACTTTTGTGTAGTTTATCAGCCACTTCATCAAGCGTATATCCTGCATTAATTCTTGCTGCAGTTAGTGTTATTCTAAACATTTTTCATTTCTCCTTTCCTAAGTTTAAAGTTATTCTATTACACTTTAAGTGGAAAGTCAATACTTTAAGTAAAATTTTTTTTACTTTTTTATTGTTTTTTTTTACTTTAGGTGTTATAATTAGGTCATATCAAACAAAAGGAGGTTTTAAGATGTTGTCAAAAGATGATAATTACAGAAAAATTTTTTCTAATAACCTTAATTATTATATGAAGATAAATAATAAGATTCAAGATGATTTGGTAAAAGATTTGGGATTAAAGACATCGACTATTTCTAGTTGGTGCAATGGTCAAAAATTACCTCGAATGGATAAAATTGCACTATTAGCAGATTACTTTGGAATACATTTCTCTAAATTAATTGAAGAACGAACAGACAATAATTATTTTGAATTTGTTTCTGAAGATGACGCTATGTTTCCTTTATTAGACGTTGGAGATATTGCATTAGTTTATAAACAAACTAATATTGAAGATGGTTCAACCTTATTAATCAATATGAATAATCATAATACTATTAGAAAATTTATATTAAGTGATGATAAAACTTATTACAAACTAGTAGCAATGAATGGGTGTTATAAGGATATGGATATAAAAATTACAGAATTAAATAAAATTAAGATACTTGGAAAAGTTATCAAATCTGAAAATAAAAGTGCTTTTAAGTATAGGTAATAAAGGAGGAATGTACAATTGAATTTAGTTTCTATGTTTTTTATTATTTTTATTATTTTTTGTTTATTTATGATATATTATACTTCGTCTCAAAAAACAAAATTTAGAAAAGAACTACAAAAAAAACAGCAAGAAAAAAATTCCACTTTATTTATTACATTATCACATATCTATGGTTTACCAGTTGCTCAAAATATGTTGACTCAAATATTTTCTAATCCAAATGAATATGAATTCATCACAGGTAATACTAGCTTTAAACTAAATAAATCAAAAGTAACCGATGTTTCTATAACTAACAATGTAGAAATTCAAAAAAATAATGTTTCAAGTATAGGCGGAGCTATTAGCGGTGCTATTCTGTTTGGAGCTGTTGGGGCAGTCATAGGTGGAAGATCTAAAGAAAAGACTTCAAATATAATTCATTCTTATTTAGTTTTTACTTTTTTAGATAATAATGAAATAAAATACATTGCATTTAATTGTACTAATGCAATTCAAGCAAAAAAATTTGTGGAAGAATTCAAAATAACTAAAACTAAAGAAATTAATAATATTAACTTATAAAAAAAGGATAATGCGTATTGTTTTGCGGACACCACACATTATCCAGAGCGTAAACACTATTGAAAGTGATTACTTAATTATTATATATTAAAGTACCTTCATTTTCAATAGTAAATTAAAAATTTATTAAAGAAAATGGAGGTTTTTTTACTATGGAAAAAAAGCAAAAATCAGCTTTATATGTTAGGGTGTCTACTACCCACCAAATTGATAAGGATTCTTTGCCTTTGCAAAGAAGTGATTTAATAAATTATACAAAATATGTATTAGGAATAAATGATTTTGAAATTTTTGAAGATGCAGGTTATTCTGGTGGTACAACTGATAGACCAGCATATCAAGATATGATGAATAGAATTAAAATGGGAGAATTCACTCATTTAATAGTATGGAAAATAGATCGTATAAGCAGAAACTTAAGAGATTTCTCTGATATGTATGATGAATTGAAAAAATATAATGTAACATTTATTTCTCGCAACGAACAATTTGATACTTCTACAGCTATGGGAGAAGCAATGCTAAAAATAATTTTAGTGTTTGCAGAACTTGAAAGGAAACTAACAGGAGAACGTGTTTTTTCAGTTATGATTTCACGTGCTCAAAAAGGACTATGGAATGGTGCAACAGTTCCCTTAGGATACGAATGGGATCCCGAAACTAAATTCCCTAGGCCCTGTGATAAAGAGGCAAAAATAGTTCAATATATATTCGATCAATATGAAGAAATAAAATCTACTACAAAAGTTGCTAAAAAATTAAATATCGAAAATATACCTACAAAAAGAAATGGAACCTGGACACCTCGTACAGTTGGTAGCATACTTACAAATCCTTTTTATATTGGAACATATAGATATAACACAAAAACTAAAAAAACTCGTAGATGGAAAGATAAGTCAGAATGGGTTGTATTAGAAAATAATCATCAAGCTATAGTCAATACAGAACAATTTGAAAGAGTTTCTCAAATAATTCAAAATAATTATAAGGGTGATAAAAATTACCAAAGATCAAGTACAAATGTACATATATTATCTGGTTTAGCAAGTTGCCATAAATGTGGAAAAAAAATGCACTCTGGTTTGGATCGTGCTAGAAAAGATGGCTTTACTCCATCTCGTTATACTTGCTATGCGTTTAATGTGAATTATACTTGTGCAAATTATTCTAGTGATTTGGCCATACTTCCAGGTCTAATAAATTATATTGCTAATTATATGACATTACAAGAAAGAATTACTGCTAGGCATTCTTTACGTGATATGGAAAGTATTTTGTTACGTGGAAAATATTTTGAAGATATAGATCATATTGAAAAACAAGATTTAAAGAACACCTATGATTTATTAATAAATAATAAAATGGTTACCTATAATTCATTTGAAGAAAAAAATAAAGAAGCTATTATAAGTCAAAATGTGATTTACGAAGCCGAAAAAGAAAAATATGAAAAAGCATTAAAAAGATTAGATGACCTTTATTTATATGATGTTAATTCTATGAGTCAGAAAGATTTTGTAATAAAACGTAAGGAAATCTCTGATAAAATTGAAAATATAAATAAAAAAATACAAGAAGTAAAATTTAATGATACACCATTTATCAATAATAAAGACTTCAATTTATTATCAAAAGCTAGTTTTTATTTACTAACTAAAAATTTATCAAGTGTAAAAAATATTGATGTAATTTCGCTATTGAATAATCTTGATAGACAAACCATAAAAGATTTTATAAATACAATTATTACAGATGTTTCTGTCGAAAAGGGAAAAATATATAATATTACTTTCAAAAATGGAATAGTCCATCACTTTATATACAAAAATGAACACAAAATATAAAAAATACCCAAGTGACTTTTTCTTACAGCCACTTGGGTTTCATTATATCATATTTGATTATACACACGGACACCCGTAATGTAATAAACGCTACTTTTTCTTTTGATTGCTCTATTTTATTTTCCATTTTTTTCTCTCTTTCTTGATATAAATTTATAAAATGTCGCATGAGTAAGTCTCTTGCGACATTTCTTTATCTTCTTGCTTTTCCTTCTAAAGCATCTAAATTATCTAGTGCTTTTCCTGTTCCTAATGCTACACATGATACTGTATCTTGGGCTATCATAACATTTATTCCTGTTTTTTCTTGTAATAATTTGTCTAGTCCATCTACTAAGCATCCTCCACCTGTCATATAAATTCCTTTGTCACTAATATCTGCTGCTAACTCTGGTGGTGTTCTTTCTAAAACTGAATGAACAGCTTCTACAATCATCATTGCAGGTTCTATTAATGCTTCTAACATTTCACTTGAACGTACTTTTAATGTACTTGGTAATCCTGTACCTAAGTCTCTTCCTCGTATTTCCATTTCTGTATCTTGTATTTTTGGAAATACACATCCAATATTAACTTTTAAATCTTCTGCTGTTCTTTCTCCTATTATAATGTTATATTTTTTCTTTATATATTTTACAATATATTCATCAAATTTATCTCCAGCAACTTTTAATGAAGTACTTACTACTGAACCTCCTAAAGAAATAACTGCTATGTCTGTTGTTCCTCCACCAATATCTACTACCATATTTCCACATGGTTTTGAAATATCTATTCCTGCTCCTATTGCTGCTGCTATTGGTTCTTCTATTAAATATACTTTTCTTGCTCCTGCTTGTGATGCTGCATCAATAACGGCCTTTTTTTCCACTTCTGTTACTTGTGAAGGAATACATATCATAATTCTTGGTGCAAATATAAATTTTCCACATATTTTATTAATAAAATATTTTAACATTTTTTCTGTTACTGTATAATCTGATATTACACCATCTCTTAAAGGTCTTGTTGCTATTATATTTCCAGGTGTTCTTCCGAAGCATTCTTCTTGCTTCTTGTCCTACTGCTAATACTTCTCCTGTGTTATTGTCTACTGCCACAACAGATGGTTCTCTTAATACTATTCCTTTACCTTTTACATAGGCAATTACTGTTGCAGTTCCTAAATCAATACCAATATCTTGTCCTAACCCCATTTTAAACATGCTTTTTTCCTCACAATCTTTTTTTGTTTCTTTTTCGTTACAAATATATTACGATTATATTACAATACCTTTAATTTATCAACCCTTTTCATTGAATTTTTTTATTTTTTATATTATAATGTTTAATGTCAAATATATTTATTGGAGGCAAATATGAAGCAATATGAATTTATATCAAAGAATGAAGCTGATACAAAACAATTAGCAAAAAAATTAGCAGCAAAATTAAAACCAAAAGATGTTGTTGTTTTAACTGGTGAACTAGGATCTGGAAAGACAAAATTTACAGAAGGTTTTTTGTCTTATTTTGGTTTAGAAAATGAAATATCTAGTCCTACTTTCACTATAGTAAATGAATATAAAAAAAATGATCTTAATATTTATCATTTTGATGTATATAGATTAAGCGATTCTTCTGAATTTTACGAAATAGGTGGCGAAGAATATTTTGAAAATGGTATCTGTTTAATTGAATGGGGAGAATTAATTGAAGATGCTTTACCTAATGATTATATTCATATTACTTTTAAAAAAGATGATAAAAATGAAAATAATAGAATTTTAATAATTGAATCAAAGGAGGATTTATTTTGAAAATATTAAGTATTGATACGGCAAGTGATGTATGTGGAGTTTCTATTTTAGAAGATAAAAAATCTATTATAAGTCTTGATACTAATACAGGACGAACACATTCTGAAAATTTAATGCCTATGATTGAAAATGCTTTTAACCAAACTAATTTAAGTTTAAATGATATAGAGTTAATAACTTGTGATATAGGTCCAGGTTCTTTTACTGGTTTACGAATTGGTATTGCAACTACAAAAGCTTTTTGTGATTTTTCATCAATTCCATGTGTTGGAATCAGTTCTTTAACATCTCTAGCATATAATGTTTTAGAAAATATAAAAGACAATGATGTAGTATGCAGCATTATTGATTGTAAAAATAATAATTGCTATTTTGCATTATACGAAAAGAAAAATGAAACTTTCGAAATTCTTATAGAACCTCAAGCAGAAAGTGTTAATTCTTGTTTAGCTATCTTAAAAAGTTATTGTGAAGATACGTTAGCAAACTCTTCTATTTATTTTGTTGGAAATGGATCTGAAATTTATAAAGACGAAATTAAATCAACCTTTTCTGAAGCTGAATTTTTTTCTCATGAGTTTAATATTTTAAATTCTATTTCATTAGGTATTGCAGGATTTGAAAAATCAAAACTAGGAATTAATTCAGAAGAAATATTGCCATTATATTTAAAAAAGCCTCAAGCTCAAAGGCAATTAGAAGAAAGAGAACATAAATAAAATAATTATTATTTTATATTTGAAAGGATATTTTATATGGCAATTAAAATAGAAAAAATGAATTTAAATCATTTAAATGAATTGCAGGAAATTCTTATTTCTGACTTTGATGACTTTTGGAGTTTTTCAACATTAAAAGAAGAAGTAGAAAATGAGAATTCTAGCTACATTATAGGAAAAATCAATAATGAAATTATTGGCTTTGCTGGACTAAAAAAAATTTTTGATCAAGCTGATATTATGAATATAGTAATAAAAAAGACTTATAGAAACCAAGGTATTGGCACTTTACTTTTAGAAAATTTAATTTTACTTGCTAAAGACTTAAATATATCCACCCTTTTTTTAGAAGTTAATGAACAAAACAAACCGGCAATTCACTTATACGAAAAACTTGGATTTGAAAAATTAGGTGTTAGAAAAAAATATTACAACAATAATAATGGAATTATAATGAAAAAAAATCTTAAATAACTTTCTTGTAATTAATTAATCAATTAATTAATTTTTAATAATAATAATTTAAGGTGTAATATATTACTTAATAAAATAATATATTACACCTTTATACATTTCAATTTTGCTATATTTATTTTAATTCAATATTTATGTCTCTTTCTTGTTTTAATTTAATTTTATTATATTGTACTCCACATTCATCAAATAATTTTCTAGAGGCAATGTTATTTTCTGAATTTGCATATTTATCTGATAAATAAATCACTTCTTTAATTCCAGATTGAATAATAATCTTCGCACATTCATTACATGGAAATAAATCAACATAAATTCTAGCATCTTCTAAATCTTTTTTACTTCCTCTATAATTCAAAATTGCATTTAGCTCTGCATGACAAACATATGGATATTTTGTATCTAGATTTTTTCCATCTCTTCCCCAGGGGAATTTCTCATCACTAAATCCATTTGGAGCTCCGTTATATCCTATTGATAAAATTCTGTTGTCATTACTAACAATACATGCTCCAACTTGTGTAGATGGATCTTTACTTCTCATAGCAGACAATTTTGCAATTGCCATAAAATATTCATCCCATTCTAAATAATCTTTTCTTTTTTCTCCATTCACTTAAATTTCCAACTCCTTTTTATAAAACAACTTTTGAGACAAGGGGGACAGGTCTTAAATGTCTCATTCGTACCATTCAAGTTCCCAATCATCTAGTATTACTGTATCTCCTTCACACACTCCCATTTCTTTTAATTTTGCTTCTATTCCCATATTCTTTAGACACTTTTGTAAATAATACATTGACTCATTATCTTCAATATTCACTCTTCCCATTAGTCTTTGTACTGCCCTTCCTGTAACATAGAATATTCCATCTTGCTCTTTTATTTTCCATTCATCTTTCTTATCTTCTAAAGTATATATTTTTCTATCTTCTATTTCTACTAATTCCTCTTTTGGAAGTGTTTTTAACATTTTATCAACATAATCTATTAATTCTTGAACGCCTTCTTTTGTTACTGATGATATTTTGTATAATTCTAGTTTTTCTTTTTTAGCTAATTTTTCTACTTCTTTTAAAATTGAATCATCTTGCATAGCATCCAATTTAGTTGCTACTATTATTTGTTTTCTACTTGATAACTTTTCACTATATTTTTTCAATTCTTCATTAATTGCATAAAAATCTTTTACTGGATCTCTTCCTTCTTGTCCAGAAACATCTAAAAAATGTAATAACAATCTAGTTCTTTCAACATGTCTTAAAAACTGTATTCCTAGTCCTACACCTTCACTTGCCCCTTCAATAATTCCTGGAATATCTGCTATAACAAATCCATCTCCATTTTTGGTTTTTACTACTCCTAAATTAGGAACTATTGTTGTAAAATGATAATTTGCAATTTTAGGTTTAGCGTCAGTAACAACTGACAAAAATGTTGATTTTCCTACATTCGGGAATCCTAATAAACCTACATCTGCTAACAATTTTAGTTCTAATATAAGTTCTTTTTCCTCTCCTTTTTCTCCATCTTCTGAAAATCTAGGTGCTTGTCTTGTTGCTGTTGCAAAATGAGAATTTCCTCTTCCTCCGCGACCACCTTTTAATATTAATTCAGTTTGACCTGGCTTAGACAAATCGGCAACAACTTTACCTGTCTCAACATCTTTTACAACTGTACCGATTGGAACTTTAATATACAAATCCTCTCCATACTTTCCATTACAATGACTTCCGCTTCCATTTTCTCCATTTTTAGCTTTAAATTTTCTATTATATCTAAAATCAATCAAAGTATTTTTATCTTTATCCACTTGAAAATAAACGTTTCCGCCATTTCCACCATCTCCGCCATCAGGTCCTCCTGCAGCTACATATTTTTCTCTACGAAAAGTTGCTGCTCCATTTCCACCATCACCTGACTTAATTATAATCTTTGTATAATCTGTAAACATATTTTTCTCCTTTTGAGACATCAGGGACAGGTCTTAAATGTCTCATTTTTATATCGATTTTTATTTATTACATTTTTCGACTTTATTCTACTAAATTAATGAGACATTTAAGACCTGTCCCTGATGTCTCATTATTCAAAGTAATTCAATTTCATTGCTTGTTTTATTTTTTTCATTGTTTGTTTTGCTGTTTTTCTTGCTTTTTCTGTTCCTTCTATTAAAATTTTGTCTACTTCTTCTGGATGTTCTTCATAATATTTTCTTTTTTCTCTTATTGGTTTTAATTCTTCTATTATGTTTTTAGCTAATTGTCTTTTACAAGCTACACATCCACGTTTTCCTGCTTTACATTCTTCACATACTGTTTTTACTTCTTCTTTTGTGCTAAATAAGTTATGATAATATGCAACCATACATATATCAGGATTTCCTAAGTCATCTTTTTTTATTCTATTAGGATCTGTTATTGCACTCATTACTTTTTTAGTTATTTCTTCTTCACTGTCTGATAAATATATGGCATTTCCTAATGATTTTCCCATTTTTTCATTTCCATCTAAACCTTTTATTCTTTTTTCACTTGATAATACTGCTTCTGGCTCTTTTAAAACTTCTCCATATATACTATTAAATTTTCTAACTATTTCTCTACATTGCTCTATTAGAGGTAACTGATCTTCTCCTACTGGTACTAATTCTCCTTCAAATGCCGTTATGTCTGCTGCTTGACTAACTGGATATCCTAAAAATCCATATGTTACACTTTCTCCGAATAGATCTCTTTTTTGTGCAATTTCTGTTTTTACTGTTGGGTTTCTTTGAAGTCTTGCTATTGTTACTAAATTTGAATAGAATACTGTTAGTTCAGCAACTTCTGGTATCATTGATTGAATATAAATTGTTGTTTTTTTTGGGTCTATTCCAACTGATAAGTAATCCATTGCTACTTCTCTTATATTTTTTCTTACTTTTTCTGGATTATTAAAGTTATCTGTTAATGCTTGAACATCTGCTATTAGTATATATGGGTCATATTTTCCGCTTTCTTGCATTTCTAATCTCTTTTTTAATGAACCAAAATAATGTCCTATATGTAATTTTCCTGTTGGTCTATCTCCTGTTAATATTCTTTTTTTATCCATTTTATATTCTCTCCTTTACTTTACTTGCTAATTATACTATATTTTATAGATATTTACAATAGATATAGTTTTTTAAGTTTTAATATTTATCTATAAAAAATTTTTAATTAAAAAATGTAATTTGATTTTATTTTTATACAAGTAAAGAGAGACCATACTAATCTGGTCTCCCTTAGACATTACTTCAAGATTGCAATTCCACCAAATGGACCTAATTTTTCTTTCGTAGCATTTATTTTGAACTCATCTTTTGAACTTTCACTTTCAAATTCTTCTGGAATTTTTATGTTGATTTCTTGATTTGTTCTATTTACAGCTACCAAAACATCATTTTTTTCATTGCACATTTTAAACATTAATATGTTTTTATCTATGTGCAACACTTCAAACTTACTACCTGCTAATTTACAGTTCGCTCTGAACTTAAAAAGCTTTTTAAAAAAATCTAACAATTCCATGTCCATATTATCCCATGGAAAACACTTACGATTAAATGGATCTTTATATCCATGTAATCCTACTTCTGTTCCATAAAACATACAAGGACATCCTGGAAGTAAATACATTATCATTGCTGAAATTTTTAACTTTCTTTTTGCAGATTCATATTGTTCATCAGTCAACTTATCGTTTTCATATTCAAACCTTCTGAATCCTTCTGTGTCAAATATTCTTCCTGTCGGCGTATTATAGTGCCATGGAGAAGGATCTTCATCCATTTTCCATATATCTCTATAATCGTTTCTCATATATTGTCCGTTTAACATTGTTAATGCTCGAACAATATCATGTGTATCCAAAGAGTTTAGCATAGTGTCAATGGTGTTTTGAGGATATGATACCAATCTATCCTCTATTTGCAATTTAAATGGTTCATCTTCACCATATGCTACATATTTGAACACTGCATTTGTAAAAGAATAGTTAGTGATAGTATCTACTGACCTACCTAAAATATCGCAATTTACTTTATTCCAGTACTCGCCAATTATAATGTGTTTACATTTTTCGTTGGCTTTGTTGCGAATTCCTTCTAAGAAAAACGGTTGTAGTTCTTCTGCTACATCTAATCTGAATCCATCAACATATTCAGATAGAAGTTCTACTACTCCATTCTCTCCATAAATATACTTCTGAAATTCTTTATTATACTGGTTAAACAATGGCATATCTTTAAATTCGTTATACCAATATCTATAGTTTCCCTTTTCATCAAAGTAAAACCAATCTCGATATTTTGAATTTGGATTTGTCATAGCTTCTTGGAAAATTGGATTCTTATCACTACAATGATTGAATGCTACATCCAAAACAATATACATTCCCATCTTATGAGCCTTTTCACTAAGGCTTTTTAAGTCTTTAAATGTTCCTGCATTTGGATCTATTTGCATATGGTTTGTAGCAGCATACCTATCATATCTTAGTCCGCTTTCAGAAATTGGCGACATATATATAACACCAACATTTAAGCTTTTTAGATATTCTAGTTTTTCTTCAATTCCTTTGATGTTTCCGCCAAAGAAATCATTGTTATGATAATTTCCAGTCTCATCTTTTCTCCAATCAGGCATTTCTGCCCAATTACGATATTTCCTGCCTGGTATTTGCTTTTGATTTGCATTTTGACTTTTGTAGAATCTATCTACAAAAATCTGATAGTAAATTTTGTCTTTTGCCCAATTTGGTACTTTAAAATTGTCTTGAATAACAAGTACAATCCAATATGGTGATTCTTGCCATTCATGAATAATAAATGGCTTTCCTGTTTTTCTATTAATTTTTATAGCTTTTTTTCTATTTTCTCCATTTTCATCTTTCATTTCTAATGAAAAAAAGAAGTAATAATTTCCATAATTCTCAAATTTTACATTTGTAGAATATGTTATAAAATCATTATCTTCTTTCGTAATTTTCATTTCCTGAATAATGCTTGGAGATTCGCCATATCTATTAATCAAAACTTCTACTTTTTGTATACTTCCCACATTTTTTGGAATTGCAATTGTTATTTCCAACTTTTTACTGATTTCCACTTCTTGTTTATTAGAAATGTTAATCCGTATTTCACTACTTGCTACTCTTGATTTCATGCTGATCATCCTTTCTTAATTAAGAATAGCTAATATAAGATGTATCAATTTTAATTTACTATATTTTGATTTTTTTGTCAATAAATTTATTTAAGTTTTAATTATTTTATTTCATTCATTTCTTTTTCATCATTATATTCATTTACTAGATATAGTGGTCTATTTTTTGTCTCATTAAAAATTCTACCTAGATATTCTCCAACAATTCCAAATAGTAATATTTGAATTCCTGAGAAAAATAAAATTAATAATATAATTGCTTGAAATGCCTGAATTGCTTCATGAACTACAAAACATTTTACAATTACATAAACAAAATAAACAAATAATACTATAAATGTAGGTATTGCAATAAATGTTGAAAGTCTAAGTGGTGATGTAGTAAAAGATGTAATTCCATCAATAGCTAAATCCACTAATTTTATATAGTTCCACTTTGTTTTTCCTGCTATTCTTGGATCTCTATCATACAATACTTCCTTTTTCTTGTAACCAATCCAGCTAAACATACTTTTAGTATTTCTTTGTGATTCTCTTAGTTTTCTTAAAGCATTTACACATCTTCTATCTAGTAGCCTAAAATCTCCTGTATCTCTTTGAATTTCAACCTTTGTTAAATGTTGTAATACCTTGTAATACATTCTAGATGTGAATTTTTTTAGCCATGTTTCTCCTTTTCTTGATTTTCTCTTAGCATATACGTCATCATATCCTTCTTCCCAATACTTTACTAATTCAGGTATTAATTCTGGAGGATCTTGTAAATCTGCATCCATAAATATTACACAGTCTCCTGTTGCATAATCAAGACCTGCTATCATTGCAATTTCTTTACCAAAGTTTCTTGAGAAATCTACATAGCATATTCTTTTATCTTCTGCTCTTAATTGTTTTATTATATTGATTGTTTTATCTTTACTTCCATCATTTACAAATAATATTTCAAATTCATAATTTTCCATATTATCCATTAATTTTTTCATTCTATCATATAATATTGGTAATGATTCTTCTTCATTATATGCTGGTATAACTACACTTATTTTTTTCATTTCTTATTTCCCTCTTTCTATATTAATTATCTTTTTTACTTTTAAAAGCGAAAAATTTACTAATAAAGAAATTTAAAATAATTACAATTATAGTAAGTCCCATTTTAGTTATTATATTTGGAATTGGAAGTTCAAATAATATTAATCCTCCTACAAATTCTACTACCATTGTAAATGCTCTTCCTAACATGAATTTGCAAAATTCTATTATTCTTTCTTTGAAAGAATCTGCTTCTGAGTGAAAAACTAAATCTTTATTAGTTATATATGCAAATATTACAGCTAATAAAATTGCTATAAAGTTTGATATGTTTTCGTTCCATTGTAATATTGAATTCATTACATAGAATGAACCTAGGTTTACAATTGTTGTTAATATTCCAAATACTATATATAAAATTACTTCTTTAGTTAATATTTTTTTAATTAATTCTTTTATTTTATCCATACTTCTTCCTTCTTATATTTCAAATAATTCTCCTAAAGGTCTTTCTTCATTAATTCTTTTTATTGTTTCAGCAAATAATGGAGCTATAGATAAAACTGTAATGTTGTCTATTTTTCTTTCTTCTGCTAATGGTATAGTGTTTGTTATTACTAATTCTTTTATATCTGAATTTTTTATTCTTTCAATTGCAGGTCCTGATAATACTCCATGTGTGCATCCCGCATATATTGCTTTTGCACCAAATTTATTAAGTACTTTTACTGTTTCAATCATTGAACCTGCTGTATCTATTTCATCATCAAATATAATTGCATTTTTATCTTTTACGTCTCCTATTATAGTACTTGCAATTGCTCTATCGTCATTACCTTCTCTTCTTTTATCTACTAATGCTATTGGGCATTCAAAATATTCTGAATATTTATATGCTTTTTTAGAACTTCCTGCATCTGTTGCAACTATTACCATATTATCTAAGTTTTTCTTTTTAAAATAATCCTCTAGTAAATATTCAGCTGTTAACCTGTCACAATTAACGTTGAAATATGCTTGTATTGCAGGGTTATGTAAGTCACACGTAATTACTCTTGTTGCTCCTGCTGCTTCTAATATTTCAGCCATTAGTTTTGCAGATATTGGTACACGTGGTTGATCTTTTTTGTCTGACCTAGAGTATGGAAAATATGGTAATACAACATTTATATTTTTAGCAGACGCTCTTTTGGCTGCATCTATTGTAATTAATAGTTCCATTATTCTTTCATTTACTGGTGGTTGTGTAGTTTGAATAATATACACATCACTTTCTCTTACAGTTTCTAAAATTTGTACAAAGTTATTATCATTTTTAAATTTTATGTGATTTATTTTTCCTGGTTCTATTCCTATATAATCACATACTTCTTTTGTGAATTTTTCTGCTGTTGGGCAGGCAAATATTTTTAATTTATCCATAATATTTTTTATGGCATAATAAAAATTATGCCATATCTCCTTTGTTTAATATTTTTTATATGATTTTACAATTGTTCTGCAAATCCTTTTTGTAGTTTTTTAAATATAAAATATCCTACTACTGTTAATGCTATAGATATTCCTAATAATATTAATAATGCTTTCATATTTGGCATTTGATGATAATAGAAAATATCTCTATAGCCATTTATTATATGTGTCATTGGATTTAATTGCATTAAGATTTGTAGACTATGTGGTAATTGTTCTAATTTATATACTATTGGTGTTCCATAAAATGCTGCCATTAGAATAATTCCAATAATGTGCTCTAAATCCCTAAAATATACTGTTATTGATGATACAATAAATGATATTCCTAATAATAATATATATTGTATTAATAATATAAATGGATATAATAATAAGTACCAAGAAAGTCCTACTGGTGAAAATATTACAAATGCTAGTATTATTATTGTTGAAATCATAAAGTTAACAGCTCCACTTGTTACTACTGATATTGGTAATATTTCTCTTGGAAAATATACTTTTTTAATAATATCTCCATTTCCTATTACAGTAAATGCTGACTGTGTTACAGCTGTTGTAAAATATGTCCATGGTATTAATGCAACACATACATAAATATAGTATGTTTGTTGATAATATGAATCTGATCCATCTGTTAATAATGCCCCAAATATTACAGAATATACTAGTAATTGTAATAATGGATTTAAAAATGACCACATTACTCCTAATATTGAATTTTTATATCTTCCCCTTATTTCTTTTTTTACGTTTGTTTTTAATAACTCTCTATAATTATATATTTTTTTAAATATGTTCATATATTATTTTCTCCTTGTTTCATGCCTAGTTTTTTGTTACATAGTTACTCTTAAATATTCATCTACAACTTCATTTGTATTTCCATCCATTCTAACTTTTCCATTATAAAGCCATATTGCTCTATCACATAAGTTTCTTACAGATTCCATACTATGTGTAACAAACACCATTGTTTTTCCTTCTTTTTTTAACTCTCTCATTTTGTTAAAACATTTTTCTTGGAAATGTTGGTCTCCTACTGATAAAATTTCATCTATCAATAGAATTTCTGCATCTACATTTATTGCTACTGAGAAAGCTAGTCTCATATATTGTCCTGAAGAATATGTTCTAACAGGGTTGTCTATTAGTTCTCCTAACTCAGAAAATTCAATTATTTGATCTAATCTACTATCTATTTCTTTTTTAGTTAACCCAAATATTGAAGAGTTAAAATATATATTTTCTCTTCCTGAAAAGTCTGGGTGAAAGCCTGCACCTAATTCTAAAAGTGAAGTTAATTTTCCATGTGTTTCAATTGTTCCTTTGTTGGGAAAAATTATTTGTGTCATTAATTTCAAAAGTGTTGATTTTCCGCTTCCATTAACTCCTATTAGTGCTACAGTTTCTCCTTTTTTTATGTCTATATTAATATCATTTAATATTTCTCTTTTTTCTCTTTTTTTATTTCTTCCTATAAATAATAGTCTTTCTTTTAGTGTATTTGCTCTATCATAATAAACATTAAAGCTTTTATATACATGATTTACTTTTATAGCAATGTCATTATTTTCTTCTTTCATACTTTTCTCCTTTTGCCTTTTATTGTTGATATTATATCATAAAATGCAATATTGTCAAATGCAACAGCCTAAATATTGATTTAATATTTAGGCTTTCAAACATACTTAATATACACTAATGGGGATATTTTAATGTGAAATTTTATTGTTTGAATTTGTTAAAATTTCTGTTTCTTCTGTTGTATTAGTAGTATCTTTTAAATTTTCTTGATTTTCTACTTTTTCTTCTCCTGAAACTTCTGTGTTTTCAGTATTGTTTGTTGAATCTGTGCTTTCCTCATTTTCATTTTGTTTTGCATCTGTTTCTTCCTTATTTTCTACTACCGCTTTTTTCTCTTCTTGCACACTTCTTTGTATTTTCTTTATTGATGTTTTTACTTCAATTTTGATATTATTTCCACTTGTTTTTACTATATCTCCGCTTTTTAACGTTCCTATTTCTCCTTGTGGTTTTACTTTTGCCGTTTGCTTCTTATTTACTTCTGCTGATATATTATTTTTTCCGGTTAGCTCTACTTCTATATAATATTCTTTGCTTTTGTCTATTCCATTTATACATTTATCAAAATAATAGTTTATTCCATCTATTTGTGATACATACATTTCAGTTTTAAATGTTCCATCTGTTGATTTTAATGTCATTTTTGGTGTTGCACTTGGTGTTCTACATTCATTATTTACCCATTCTGCTATATATATATTTCCTGTTATATAGTCTAATCCTGCTCCTGTTTGGATTACATTTATTCTATATAATTCTGTATTTATATTTCCTTTGTATGTATCTGCTTCTATTTTTATGTTGTTTCCTTTTACTACTACTCTATCTCCATTTTTGCAGGTTCCTATTTTTCCTTGTTGTTTTACTTTTGCTGTTTGTTTTTTATTAGTTTCTGGTGCTGTATTTTTCTTGTTGGTTAACTCTACTTCTATGTAGTATTCTTTACTTTCATCTATTCCTTTTATACATTTATCAAAATAATAGTTTATTCCATCTATTTGTGATACATACATTCCTGTTGCAAATGTTCCATCTGTTGATTTTAATGTCATTTTTGGTGTTGTACTTGGTGTTCTACATTCATTATTTACCCATTCTGCTATATAGATATTTCCGGTTATGTAGTCTAATCCTGCTCCTGTTTGGATTACATTTACTTTATATAATTCTGTGTTTATATTTCCTTTATATAAACTGCTGTCAGAAATTTTAAATTTATTGTTATTTGCAGTTACTGTTATTGTTCCTTGTTTTCCAATTGTAGAATTTTTTAATCTTACTGTTTGAGTTTTTTGTTTTTCTGATGCAATATTATTATTGCTTACTAATTCTGCTTCTATATAATATTCTTTTTCTACATCCCAACCTTCGATGTTTTTATCAAAGTAATATTTTAATCCATCAACCTTGCTTATATATGCGTTTGTGTTAACTGTTCCGTCTGTTGATTTTATCCTTAATTCTGGTGTTTTATATGGTTCATTGCAAACATTGTTAACCCATTCTGCTATTTCTATATTTCCATATATATACGTATCTCCTGCACCATTTTGTGTTAATCCCACATTTGTTAAGTTTGTATTTATTTCTCCAATATAATTTAATACAAAATTATCGTCTTTTGCATTTACTGTTATGTTGTTGAATTCTCCTATTTTTTTAGTTCCTAGTCCAATTTTTTGAACCTTATTTGACTCAGGTGCAATATTTTCTTCTGTTACTAATTTTGCTTCTAAATAATATTCTTTAGATACATCTAGGTATTGTATCATTTTATCAAAATAATAATTTATTCCATCTTCATAACTTATATATGTTATCATATTGACGCTTCCATCTGTTGATTTTAATCTTATTTCCGGAACAGATTTTGGAGTTTTACATTCATTGTTTATCCATTCTGCTATATACACATATCCTGATATGTAGCTTTCTCCGCTTCCGTTTTTTATTATATTTACTTGTTTTAAGCTTGTATTTATATTTCCAATATAATCTCCATCTGAGAAAAGAATTTTGTTATCTCTAATTTTTATAGTTTTATTTTTAAATTCTTTTGTTAATATTTCTGTTGGCAAGCTTAGCTTTTGAGTTTTATTTGCATCTAAAGATAAGTTTTTATCTCCTTCTAATTTTGCCTCAATATAATATTCTTTTGTTAAATCTAAGTTTTCTATATTTACATCAAAATAATATCTTATTCCTTGCAAGTAACTAACATATATGTTTTTACTTACTTTTCCGTCTGTTGATTTTAATGTTAATTTAGGTATTTGTCTTGGTGTTTTACATATACTATTTACCCATTCTGCTATGTCTACATTTCCACTTATGTATCCCTCTCCATTTGAAGATTTTATGTAACCGATGCTTATCGTTTGTGTGTTTATATTTCCATAATATTCTCCAGTTGGCTCTGGTGCTGGCTGTTTTGGCATATTTTCATAAATTGGTATAATAAATTCAAAACTTTTATCATTTTGTACATTGTTCACCCTATAATTAGATAACATTATACTAGCTTCACTTTTAGCAGCTAATAAGTTTGTCATATATTGGTGATAATATAGTTGTCCTTTTGTATTATAAACACTAAATTTTTGTAAGTATAACGTATTTTGTCCTACATCTATGTAATTATCTTTAACAAAGTTTCCTCCACCTGTTATTGATTTTACTAAACTTGTCCACCCTTCTTGTTTTGCTCTTTTTAAACCATTTGTATAAACACTTTCTCTTCCATTTCCTGTTGCTCCAATATTAAATAAATTATAATATCCTTCATATGTAACTCCATCTACACCAAGATATTTTGCTCCTGAACTTAATACAGATGTCCCTGTCCTGCCTTGTTCTTGTATTACTCTTGTTATTAGATGATATGCATTTATTTTATTATTTTTAGCAACACTTGCAAATGCATCTGATATAGAATCATCACATAAATACTGCGCTTTTTGCATAATTAAAACTTTTTTTAAATCGTCTTTGTTTGTTCCATAAGTTGTATTTAATTTTTGAAATTGAAATATATTACTTGTATCTAACCAATTTCTAGGGTCCATAACATATTCTACGGCTTCTTCTGATGCTCTATACCAACCCGTATCATATGTTTTGTCTCCTTCCTTCCATTCCTTTGCTTGAGATGCTTGCACTACATTTCTGCCTGGTTCTCCATATTCATTTTTTATTACTGTACTCCAGTCTAAACCAGTATATAATAACTTAATATTAGGATATGTCTTTTGTAATTCTTTTATTTTTTCTTTATATCCTGGATATTTACTTTCATTTATTCCATCTATATTGCTACTAAAAGATGTTGAACTAGCTTCAACTTTTGTAATTCCTATTAGTCCAATTGTAACTAAAAATACTAATACTATTATTTGCACATTTATTATATTCTTTTTCATAAGTTTACTTCACCTCTTGTATAAGTATATAATATATAATTTATTTTTTCAACAAATTTTGACCAATTTTTACTTCCATATATTTACAAAAGTTCCTATTTACAACATAACTCCTGTTTTAAAAAATCGAAATATAATTTTAAAATGAAATGACGAATGTGCATGGAGAAACTTTAGAAATTCTTACGTAGTTTTATGGAAAGAGTTCATTTTTAATGGAAGGGTGCCATAAAACAAGTTAGAATTTCTTAAATTTCGTAATAAACCGAGGAATGTAATGAAAAACTTATATCTAGATTTTTTTATCAGTAAATTATGCTGTGAGTTAAAGAAAAACTTTCCTATACTAAAAAAAGGACTATATAAAATAGTCCTTTAAAATTTATTATTTTATTTCATTTGATGTATTTACAGTAGTCTCAATTTTAGATTCTTCTTGCTCAATTGTATCTAATTGTTTAGTTTTTTCAGTATTATTTATTGAACCTGCGTTTTCTGTGTTTTCCTTATTTTCATTTTGTTTTGTATCTGTTTCTTCTTTATTTTCTACTACTGCTTTTTTCTCTTCTTGCACACTTCTTTGTATTTTCTTTATTGATGTTTTTACTTCAATTTTGATATTATTTCCACTTGTTTTTACTATATCTCCGCTTTTTAACGTTCCTATTTCTCCTTGTGGTTTTACTTTTGCCGTTTGCTTCTTATTTACTTCTGCTGATATATTATTTTTTCCGGTTAGCTCTACTTCTATATAATATTCTTTGCTTTTGTCTATTCCATTTATACATTTATCAAAATAATAGTTTATTCCATCTATTTGTGATACATACATTTCAGTTTTAAATGTTCCATCTGTTGATTTTAATGTCATTTTTGGTGTTGCACTTGGTGTTCTACATTCATTATTTACCCATTCTGCTATATATATATTTCCTGTTATATAGTCTAATCCTGCTCCTGTTTGGATTACATTTATTCTATATAATTCTGTATTTATATTTCCTTTGTATGTATCTGCTTCTATTTTTATGTTGTTTCCTTTTACTACTACTCTATCTCCATTTTTGCAGGTTCCTATTTTTCCTTGTTGTTTTACTTTTGCTGTTTGTTTTTTATTAGTTTCTGGTGCTGTATTTTTCTTGTTGGTTAACTCTACTTCTATGTAGTATTCTTTACTTTCATCTATTCCTTTTATACATTTATCAAAATAATAGTTTATTCCATCTATTTGTGATACATACATTCCTGTTGCAAATGTTCCATCTGTTGATTTTAATGTCATTTTTGGTGTTGTACTTGGTGTTCTACATTCATTATTTACCCATTCTGCTATATAGATATTTCCGGTTATGTAGTCTAATCCTGTACCTGTTTGAATCACATTTACTTTATATAATTCTGTGTTTATATTTCCATAATATTTGCCTTTCTCTTGCATTGTAACAATATTTTTATTTACCATTATTTTATAGTCATTTGTCGTTATTCCAATTTCTCCATTTTGTGCAATCTTAGCTGTTTGTATTTTTTTTATACTATCAGCTGTATTATTTGGATTCGTTAATTCTACTTCTAAATAATATTCTTTTGTATCATCTAAGTTTTGAATATTTACATCATAATAGTATTCAATTCCGTTAATTAAACTAATATAAACTGTCTTCGCAATTTTTCCATCTGATGACTTTAATGTCATTTTTGGAGTTGTACTTGGTGCTCTACACTCATTATTTACCCATTCTGCTATATTAATTCTTCCACTTATATAATTTTCTCCTGCACCATTTTGTATAATTTGCATTTTATATAAATCTGTGTTTATATTGCCTTTATATGTAAATAGTAAATTATCATTTTTAGCAATTATTTCCATATCGTCAAAGCTACTTATTGAACCATTTTCAAATGCTAATTTTTCTGTTTTATTTTTAGAAATATTGTCTTCTGTTGTTAATGATACTTCTATATAATATTCTTTTGATGTATCAAAATTCTGAATATCTTTATCAAAATAATATTTTGTTCCGTCTTGATAACTTATATATGTAGTATTATTTACTTTTCCATCTGTTGATTTTATTCTAATTTCTGGTAGTGACCTTGGTGTTCTTGATGTTCCATTTACAATTTCTTCTATTTTTATGAGACCAGAAATGTATTTATCTCCATTTCCACCTTTTATTGCATTTACTTCTTGTATTGTTGTTTTTATATCTCCTGTATATTCTCCTTCTGAAAATACAATTTTATTATTTGTTATTTTTAATATTCTATTTTTATAATTATTGTTTAATGTTTTATTAGGTATTGAAACTCTTTGAACTTTTTTATTATCGGGTGCTGTATTTTTACTTCCGGTTAATTTAGCTTCAATATAATATTCTTTGTTCATATCTAATTTTTCTATGTTTGTATCAAAATAATATCTTATTCCTTCTTGATAACTAACATACATTTTTTTGCTAACTTTTCCATCTGTTGATTTCAATGTTAATTCTGGTGTTCCTGATGGTGTTCTGCAATCACTTCCTACCCATTCTGCAATATCTATAAATCCAGATAAATATCCTTCTCCTGCGGCATTATTTATTTGTTTTAAATCAACTAAACTAGTATTTATATTTCCATAATAGTTTCTTCTAAATAATTCTTTATTTTTTATAATCGCATTAGCATCTGCTTCAGCCATTTTGGTTAACATACTATCGTTTAAATAATTGGCTCTATCATATGGATTGTTTATAAATGCGTGTTCTACTAGAACTGCAGGGATATCTTTGTGTATTGGCCAACTTATAATTCCATAATAATCAGCAATTGTCCCGTCAGAATATTTATCATCCTCACTGCCTATTCTTACTTTTGGTGTACTTGAATATGAACGCACTCCTACATTTCTTAAATTATTTAAAATATCATTTCCTAATATACTAGAATATTCATAATATCTTTTTTGTGCTCTACTATGTGTAACATAAACTTCTGCTCCTGAAAGTCTATTTGAACCTTCACTAGAATTTATATGAAAGCTTACTAATAAGTCTGCATTATTATTTTGTGCATTTATTGTTCTTTGCTCTCTATTTAGGTTTTCACTTTCTTTTTTTGTAAGTACACCTGTTATTCCAGAAGTTCTATCTAATATCGCTTTTACTCTTGTTGCTATTTTCCAAGTTAAATCACTTTCAATTAATCCTCCTGCACTTGCCCCTGGATCGCCTCCTCCATGGCCTGGGTCTAGTGCTACTATAACATCTGTATTAGCTGCATATACACTTGAACTTGTAATAATTGCTGCTAATCCAACTACTGATACTAAACATCCTTTTAATGATTTTTTTATCATATTGCATCCCCTTTCAATTAATTAAAATATTTCTCAAATATATTTTACATTTTATAAATAAATTTGTCTATATATTTTATTTTTTTTCAAATTTTTTACTTTTTATAATTCCAGGTATTAACAAAATATAATATAAAATTTTATTTTCAACATCTTTTATGTTCTTACTTCTATATTGCTTTGTTAAGTAACTAAACAATATATAATGTTTTATTGCATATAACCTTTTACTTAATAACACTCCACCCATATTTTTTTCTAAGATTTCTGCAAAATATTTATAATATCCATATGGATATTTTTGAAATTGTTTTACTATATTTTTTGTATAGCCTTTTTCTTGATATTCGCAAATCATTATTGGTAAATTAAAACATAATAATTCGTTTTCTTTATCCATTTCGTAATACATTCTAGCCTCTGTTATGAATTTCTCTCCATTTTCTAATTTGTGTTTATATTTTTTTCTTATGTTTGATATAAATAAAATTGCTCTTTCACCTTGGTCATTTTCTTTAAAATGTAAATCAAATAATGTTGCCCTATTTTTAGTAAATACTTTTCCCAAGTTATTTCCTTTTATATCAAATTTCAAAAAGCATAATCCATATATGTTTTTTTCTTGTTTGGATTCTTCTATTTTTTGTTTCATATATTTAAAAGCGTTGTCTGCAAAATAGTCGTCTGAATCGCAGTCTATCATATATTCACCAGTTACATATTCTACTAAATTGTTTATTGCAATCATTTTACCTTGGTTCTCTTGTTCAAAGTATTTTATTTCTATATTTGTTACATTTTTTTCTTGAAATTTTTTAACTATTTCTTTTGTTTTATCTGTTGAGCCGTCATTCATTATTAGCCATTCTATCTCTACTCCATATTGAGCATTTTTTTCTAGACTTTCATATAATCTTTCTAAAAGTTCACCTCTATTATATGTTGGTGTTAATACTGATATTTTCATTTTATTCCTCCAGTATTTTTTCTATTTCTTCTAATATATTTTGATTATCATATTTTTCAATTTTATTTTTAATAGCTGTTTTTCCAGTAATTATATCTTTTAATTCTAAATATATTGATTGTTCATTATTTTCTACTATTAATGATTTACTATAATTTTCAACTGCTTCTCTTGCAGCTGTATTTGTTATTATTATTGGTTTATTTAATATTTTAGCTTCTTCTAATACCATTCCATAACCTTCAAATTCTGAAAGCAAACAAAAATAATCCGCATTCTTTATATATGGATATGGATTTTCCTTTTTACCTAATAAGAAAAACGTATCTTCCACATTATATTCTTTTATTAATTTTTGTAATTTTTCTTTTTCTGGTCCATCTCCTATTATGTAAAAATTTTGTTTTTTTCCACATTTTTTAATTAATCTACTATGTACTTTTATTATTCTATCTATTGCTTTTTGTGGTACTAATCTAGCTACTTCTACAAAATTAATTTTTTCTTTTTCTAATTCTTTTGCTTGTCCTTTTTCCGATTTTCTTTGAACTTCAGCTGAATCTATATAATTATATATTACATATTTATCTTTTTTACTCATTTTTATATCATTATAAGTTTTTTCAAAACTTTTTAAATTGTCTTTACTTACAAAAATCAGTTTTTCGTATTTTTCATATATCTTTTGGTCTATTGCCCTTTTAATCTTTGCTTTTATACCATTACCAAATACTTTGGCTATATCATTATGTATCCACACGATTTTCTTTGTATTAGAATTTCTTACACTAAATAATCTTGTTATTGGACCTTCTAAAAAAGCGACTTCTACATCATAATTTTCTTTTATATATTTTTTATAAATTTGATTCTTAAATAATAATACTCTTAATGGTGCTATATATTTTCTTTCAAATTTTGGTAAATTTTCATATTGTTCTTTATATAAACTTTTTATCTTAACTTGTGGTTTTAATTGATTTTCTAGTTCTCCTTTAGCATATATTGTAAATATTGTTATTTCATATTTGTTACATAAATTATTTGCAATATCTACTAATACTCTTTCTGCTCCTCCTAATGTTAGGCCTGTTATTCCAAATAAAATCTTTTCCATCAAATTTCTCCTTTTATGCTTTTTCTTTCTTCCTCGTTTGCAAACTCTATAGTTGCAATAGCTATTATAGGAAAACTTGTAAATAATGAATATAAATATCTATATTCAATTGCAAGTGGTGATGCTAACGTTGTTAGCCATAATGCTATTATTGGAATATATGCTACTGATAGTTTATATTTTTTGCGATATATTACATATCCATAAGAAATTAAAAATAGCCAAAATATAAAACCAATACTATACCAAATGTTTTCTACATTTAAACCTTTTTCATCTGTTTTTAATTTCAAATAATCACAAATTCCAATTTTTAGAATTGGTTTTTTCTCATACTCCATGTCAAATGCTCTGCTGTCAGTATTTTCTCTATCGACTATATCTGAAGTTTTTCTAAAGTCATAATAGGAAACACATCCTTTGGTATTTGGATACCAATATCCATAAGAATTACATAATAATGCCTCTAGTGATGCTTGTGGATATTTTATCCACATTTTAGTGCATAATTCTATAAACTCGATTTTTTTCTCATTCCATATACTATTTGAAAATTTTGCCTTTATCGGATCAGAGCATATAGGGTTATACACTTGTTCTATATCATTTCCTGGCAAGAATGTCTTTATTAACTCTTTTTCTTCTTCAGTTAATGTATCTTTATTTTCTATCCAAACTCTTGCAAATTGTTGTAATGGTACTGAAAGTGTTTCTCTTATATCAGATTTTTTTATATTAAATATTTTAAATATTGGTCCTGTAAAAATTGCATATGTTACAAAAACAATTAAATATAATATGATTAATTTTTTTCTATATTTTTTATGTATTCCAATAACAAATGGCATTGATAATAATAACACATAAATCCCATTATTTCTAAATAAAAATACCATTATCATTATTATAACAAATTTAATATTAAAGCTTTTGCTTTTTATTATTTCACTATTTATTGCCATTTCTATTAAAAATGTAACATATATTGTCATAAACAAAGCAAATGGTACGTCTTTCCACATTGTAACTGCATAAATTGCAAATGGTGGATAAAAGGCATACATTAATAGTGTTATTATCCTTATTGCTTTATTCACTTTATATTTAGCCATAAAATAAATTGTATATGAAAATACACAGGCAGTTAATATCATTTGAAATATTGAATATATCGCAATTCCAATATTATAGTTACCTATTAGTTTTCCTATATTCATTGCAATTGAAATTAAACCTATATGTGCAATCGGATAGTGATTTTCCAAAGTTCTATACCCCATTGCTTGCAATATTTCTGCCAAACTATCTGTTGATATTATTCCTGGGAATTCATTTAAAAAATATGGTATATACATGGCAAATATAAATATTGCAACTACAAAAAAACTTCTTCTATTCGCAGTAAAAAATTGATAATCTTTATCAGCTTTCCTTAAAATTTTAGGCAATACTATCTTATACAATAATAGTATTATAAAAAATAGTATTATTGTATATCCACAAAAAATTGCAATTGAACTTATTATTGTGCTTCCATCTTTTAAAATTCCTTCCAAGCTCATGTATTTTTCAATGCTATTTCCTAAAACTTGAAATAAGCTTAGTATTATTGCTATTATTAAACTTATAATATTACATCTTTTATCTTTTAAAATCTTTTTCATTTTTTCTCCTATATTATCGAAAAGATTGTACTATAAATTTTATATGTGAATTTATTTAAAGTTTTCATATATAAATTATATATTTTGTATTTTCTACTAAGTCCCTTACCTTTTTTTAGAATCTCATTCTGTTTCCAATTTGGAAATTCTTTGTTTACTTTTTTCCAAGTAAATTCCAACATTTTTTCTTGAACTTCTTCATCTTGTATTTTTACCATTCTAAGTAGTGAACTGCAAAACGCATATCTTGCATATAAATATTCTAATTGTGTTTTATATTTTTCGTAAAAATCATTTTCTTTATAGTATTCAATTACATTATCTAAAACATCAAATATTTCTTTTGTTCTTTCATTTTGTGAATTAGATATTGATCCTTCTCGTTGAATATAATGTATACAAGGCTTTTTTAGAAACGATATTTTATTTAAATGTGGTATTAATTTGTATGTAAATTCTACGTCTTCATATCTGTATCCTTTTGGGAATAGAATTTTTGTTTCTTCTAATATTTCTCTTTTTATTAGTTTGTTCCAAGCTACAACTCTTATTTTAGTTAGTGCCTCTGCTGTTCCTTCATATTTTTCCCCTACATCTGTTTTTACTTTATCTGGATAATTCCAAAAAAAGTCACATTCCACCATGTCACTTTTTTCTTTTTGTGCTATATCATACATTAATTGATACATATCTTTTTCTACATAATCGTCTGAATCCAAAAATGCAATATATTCCCCTTTTACATATGGTATAGCAAAATTTCTTGCATCAGACAAGCCACCATTTTCTTTTTCTAAATATACTATTTTTTCTGGATATTGTTTTAAAAATTTTTTTACAATATCTATACTTCTATCTTTTGAACCATCATTTACAAGTATTATTTCAATATCTTTTAATGTTTGATTTACCAATGTTTCTAAACATTTTTCTATATATCCTTCCACATTGTAAAAAGGCACTATTACACTTACTTTTGGCATATTTTTTACCTCATTTTCAAATATAATTTAACATCTATTGCTAACAAAATTCTTTTTATTAATTGCTTAATATTATTAGCTTTTATGTTCTTATACATTTTTCTTTGCTTTATTTCTTTAATATATTCTTTTTGGTCTTGCTCATTTAGTGTTTGTGTTTTTAATATTACTGAATTTGTATAATATCTTTTTACAAATTCTTTTGTTTCTTTTTCGATATTATATTTTTCAATATTTTCTATCATATAGTCATAGTGTTCAATCATATCTTTTGCACGTAATTTATTTTTATTATAATCATTATCTCTAGTTAGACTATTATCTGTTTGTAAATAATTATATCCATAACAATTTGTTGATACAAATGTTTTAGCATTTACTATTACTAATGATGTTAGGCCGAAATCTTCGTGATATCTTAGTTTATATTGAAAATTATTTTCCACAAAATATTTTCTCCTATATAAGTAAATGCAAGCAGGGTCCATAAATTTGTCTGACACACATAATATTTTATAGGCCTCTTCTCCTGAACATTTACTAAATACGGGACCACTTACTAATTCCATAATTTCATTTTTAGTATTTACCAGTTTTAACTTGAATTTAATTACATCTATTTTTTCATCCATATATATTTTTAAGTCTTCATATGTGTTGTTATCTAAATAATCGTCAGGGTCAATAAAAGATATGTAATCACCATCTGCATATTTAACCCCATAGTTTCTAGCTGATGCTAGTCCACCATTTTCTTTTTTGAAATATTTTATTATTAGCTCTGGATTGTTTTTTTGATATTCTTTTATGATCGTTTCAGAATTATCTGTTGCTCCGTCATTAACAATAATTATTTCAAAATCATTCATTGTTTGTGATTTAATACTATCTAAACAATGTTTGATGTAATTTTCTACATTATAAACTGGTATAATTATGCTTAATTTTGGTGATTTCATATCTTTTTCTCCATACTTATATCAAATTTTCTTTGTCGTTTACCGCTATTCCTATAAACAATGGTAAACATGTAAATATACTATATACATATCTTGGTTCGCAAAACACAGGTGATGCTAATGCTGTAAACCATACAAATAGCACTGGTAAGAATATTATTATTTTTTTATATTTTTTCTTATATATTAAATATGTTATACAGCCAAGTATTAGCCAGAATAAAAATCCTACACTTAATACCATACTTGCAATTGGAAAATCTCTGTTATTTACAAATTTATTTAATCTATCTAATGAGCCTATTTTTACAATTGGATTAGTATCAAATTTATAATCTTCGTATTTTCCAAACTGTTCGGTATTTACTCCTGTATATATTCCCCATCCTACTGTATTAGGGTAATAGTAACCATAAGAACCTAATACAAATGATTTTACTGTCTCTGTTGGAAATTCTAACGCTAGTTCAAAATATAATTTTACTAATCCTATTTTATCTTTCTTGAACCCTTCTTCTGAGAACTGAGCTTTTATAGGATCCGCAAATACAGGGTCATATAATTTTTCAAAATCTTCAATTGGTAAATATTGTCTTATTTTATCTTTTTGTTTATCGCTTAATTTATCTTGGTTATACGACATTAATCTCGCAAATTGTTGTAATGGTACTGATAAAGCTTCTTTTGTAGAACCTGATTTAATTCCCATTAATTTATATCCTGGTCCAGTTATTATTTCATATAATACTATTGGTATTAAAAACATTATTAAAATTTGTTTATAGTATTTTCTAAATGCTATTAAAACAAATGGTAAAGTTAATATGATTGCATATACCCCATTATTTCTAAAGAACATTGCTATAAACACTGCTATTGTTAATAATGCTATTTTCTTTTTTGAGCTAAAGAATGCTTTAGTATCTGTACACATTTCTGTCATTCCAATTGTTACTAGTAACATCATTAAAGCAAATGGTATATCTTTGTACATAGTTATTGTATAAAAACATACTGTTGGACAGAACATATAGAATAATAATGCTAATACTCTAAAGAAAACTGGTATTTCTTTTTTTGCCATATAATATATACAAAATGAGAAAATTATTGATGTTGCTAATGTTTGAAGGATTGTATATATAAAGGCTCCTGTTTGATAACTTCCAAATATTCCACTTCCTATTTTCATACATATTCCTATTATCAATGTATGTAATACTGGATGATGATTTGTTAATTCTATTGCCCCTGTTCCTTGTAATATTTGTATAACAGAATCTATTAATACATTTCCTGGATAATAATTTAAAATATATGGAATATATGCTAAAAATATTATTCCGGCAACTGCTATTAATGATTTTTTGTTAGCTGTAAAAAATTTATATTCTTTTATATTTTTTATTTTTTCAATTCCTTTAGGGATATTTCTAATAATTATAACTACTAATGGCACTATAAATGCAAACGTCGCTTCAAATTTACATATTAGCATTACTATATCTCTTTTTCCTACTGGAAAATCACCAGGCATTGCAGCGGCATATCCAATTATTGCAAAACTTGAAATTATAAAACTGTAAATTACTGAACAAATATACAATCTTTTGTCTTTTTGTTCTAATGCTTTATTAAATAATATACATAAAATTGCAGCCATTAATATCCATTTAAAGTCATTTCCAAAAAATCTAAACTCTCCATTTACAACATTTACTGAATAGCATATAGTTGTAACTATTGATATTATTAGTATCCACAGATTTTTACTTTTTAGTATTTTTTTCATTTTTAATCTTATTCCTTTCATAAGGTATAACTTTGGCTATAAAAAAATTGTAATTATTTTTCACTCTTCTCTTTGCCAACTTTTTCTATAAGTTCCAATGTAAATATAGTTAATATTGGTAAACTTAGTAACATTGGATATACATATCTTAATTCACCTGACACAGGTGAAGCAATGGCAGTTAAAAATACAACAATATATGGAAGATAGGCTATTAATAATTTATAATTTTTATAATATATGTTTATGAAAAATATACCAACTAAAATCCAGAAGTACGCTCCTAAATTAGCAATTAGACTTATTATTGGAATATCTTTTTCATACATTGCTTTTCTTATATTTTCTAATGCATCTATTTCTATTATTGGACTTTTCTTAACTTTCATAAATTGTTGCTCATTTAGTGGTGTTTCATAGGTGTCACTACCTAATGCATATGTTTCCACTTCTGGATAATAATATCCAAATGAATTGCATACAAATGCTGCTATTGTTTCATCAGGGAATTTCAAAGTAAAATGTAAAAATAATTTAATAAATTCTACTTTATTTTCTTTAAATGTTTGATTTGCAAATTTTTCTTTTACCATATCAACTATTGTTGGGTTATATCTTTTGCTAATCTCATCTGTTTGAATATATTTATGTATTAATTCTTTTTCATTTTCTGTTAGTTCTGCACTTCTATATTTTTCTAATCTAGCCATTTGTTGAATTGGCACAGTTAAGAACTCTGCTGACTCTGTTTGTTCAATCTTCATTTTATTAAATACTGGTCCACTGATAACTAAATATAGTATTATTGGAATTCCAAACATAATTGATATACTTTTCCAATTTTTTATATTTGTTGTAAGCACTACCACATATGTTATTGCTAATATGTATATACCTGTGTTTTTGAAAAACGGAACAAATGAAAATAATATAATTGTAAGTATTATTTTCCATTTGCTTTTCAAAAAGTTTTCCTTATTAGTTACTAATTCTATTAATGGTATAATCATTAATAATACTAATAATGAAAATGGTGTATCTTTCCATATTGCTATGTTTAATTGCCCTATAAATGGTGTTAGTGCAAAAAATATAAGTGCTAATATTCTATATATTGTTTTAATATTTTTCTTCGCCATATAATATATAATAAATGAAAATACCGCCGCACTTAAAATTAATTGAATAAGTGACAATGTTCCAAAAGCTATTGTAAAAGAACCTGTAATATCACTTACATATTTTATAACGCTAGAAATTATAAATGTATGTAATACTGGATGATGATTGGTATAATTGTATATTCCAAATCCTTGCATTAATTGATAATTTGTATCAAATGATGTTGTTCCTGGGAAGTAATTCAAATACCAAGGTAAATATGCAATTACTAAAATTCCCCAGACTATCAAAAACGATTTTATATTAGAAGTGAAAAATGTTTTCTCACTTTTCACTTCTTCTTTTTGTTCATTATCTGTATCTTTTTTATTTTTTAATCTGTCACAAATTATTGTAAATATAACTGTCATTATTGGCATATATGCAATAAATTTTAATATTATATATGTACAAATATTTAGTGTAAAGTTTGCATAGGTATTTCTCCAAATTTCTTGTGCTAACATTCCAAGAACTTCTAAAAATGCAATAATGCATCCAAATATAATTCCTACAACTTTTAATCTTTTTTCTTTTTCTATTTTTAGATATTTATCAAATATTATATATACAAATCCACATATCATTATCCATTGTAATGAATTTCCTCCAACACATTGTAGTGCATTGTCTTTGTATGTGTATTTTAGATTTAATAAAATTGTTATAATTATAGCCGAAATTATTGTTATAATACTTCTAATCTTATTTTTTTGTTGAATATGCATACCTTTCTCCTTCTATTTTTTCAATTGTTTAAATTTGTCTGCATAATCATTTAATGTTAATTCAAAATCTTGTTTACTTCTTTTAATCATTGTTTCAAGTATTAGTCCTCCAAAGAATGATTGTATACTACAAATAAAGAAAAATACACTTGCTACAAAAGATGGCATTTTAGGAACTAGTCCTGTTTGTACATAATCAACTAATACTGGTGCTAAGAATAATAGTCCCATTATGGCTAATATAGCAGCAACCCAAGTAAAGAATGAAAATGGTCTATAGTTTTTATATAATGTTATAATTGTTTTTATTACTTTAAATCCATCTGAATATGTGTTTAATTTTGATACACTTCCTTGTGGTCTATCACGATATTCAATTATAATATTTTCAACTCCCATGTTTTTATCTAATGTGTGTATTGTCATTTCTGTTTCAATTTCAAAACCTTTTGATAATACTGGAAATGTTTTTACAAATTGATAACTAAACGCTCTATATCCTGTCATAACATCACGAATATCACTTTTGTATATCATATTTATAAGTTTGCGTACTAAAACATTTCCTGTATTATGAAATGGTCTTTTGTTTTCTGTAAAATATGTTGAAGATAATCTATCTCCTATAACCATATCTGCATTTCTTTCTAGTACTGCTTGGCACATTTCTCTAGCATTTTCTGCTGGATATGTATCATCTCCATCTGTCATAATATAACATTCTGCATCAATATCTCTAAACATACTACGGATTACATTTCCTTTTCCTTGTTTTCTTTCGTAACGAACAATAGCTCCTGCTTCTTTTGCTATTTTATCTGTTCCGTCTTTTGAGTTATTATCATATACATATATTGTTGCTTCTGGTAATTCTCTTTTAAAATCTTCTATTACCTTCTTTATTGTTTTGCTTTCATTATAACATGGTATTAATACTGCTATTTTATCCATTTTCTTATCCTCCAATTATTTATTTCCTTTTATTTTTTCTCTTAGTTTCCACCATTTTGAATTTTTTATGGCTTCTAATTCTCTTTTGTAGTTATCTATTTCTTTCACAGCTTGTTCAAATTCTTCTTTGAAATAATCCCTTGAATATTCAGCTTCTTGTTTTTCTTTTCCTATTTCTTCGATTCTTTGATTCTTTTCAAGCTCTATTTCCTTAATATTTATTTCAGCTTTTGCCGACTCTTCTTTTTCCTTTATATATCTTTCATATGATTCTAATGTAGCACTTTTTAGCCAATTTGATTTTTTTATTACATATTTTTTATAGTCTTTTATTGAAATTCCATTTTCATATTTTCCGTCTTCTTTTTCAGACTGTTTTACAAATTCTTCACATCTTTTTATAAGATTATTTCTTAATTCTTTCCAACCATCATCATGTTTTGGAATATTATTATAATCATATTTTACTTTTCCCGAAATAAAATCCTCTTCACTACAAGATTCAATATATTTTGTATAATCTCCAAATCTATCATTTCTATAATCTTCGTTAAGCAGTATTGTAGGTGTCCCTAGCGCTAAACAAGGTAATGCGCAATGTAACCTATATGATACAACTGCCTTAGCTCCTTGATATACTTTTAGTAATTTTTCTACATTTTTCATTCTTTCATCCCAAGGTAATTTGTAATAATCTTCTGGAACTGTATGTGTTATTTCTTTCACTTCCATATCTGTTGTCTTTCTTATTTGTTCTACAACTTCTTTGCTTACATCTACTGCACATATATAATTACCTTTTTCTATACCGTCAAATGGTTGTAATGTTAATGTCATACATCCTGTATATTCTGTTTTCACCCCTTTTTCGCCTAAAAGTTTCAGTGTATGACTATCTCTGCATCCTATTGGTTCTATACTTTTTAAATATTCTAAACCATATCCTTGTAAATGATATGCTCTATCTGTTGTATCCCAAAACCAATCTTTATATGTAAAGTGCATTGATATTGGCAAAGGTTTTATATATGGTGATGGCGGCCAATTTAATGTATATTGTAAAAACCATCCATTTGTAATTACAGCAATTTTTTCTTCAGTATCAGGAACAAATTCATCTATATGGTTTCTATCCACATAATAGTCTACTCTTGGCAAAAATCTTTTAGTAACATATGCTTGTACATCGTCTCCAATATTTCTGGTGTCTTGCTCAACCATTAATCCAAATTTCATGTTTTTCCCCTTTCTAAATTTTTATAAATTCTTTTACCAACTCTTCACATTTTTTATCAAAATCTTTTTTCCACTGTCTGTATAATTCCATTACTTCTTCTCTATTTTTTAGAACATTTTCAATTCTTTCTTTTATATATTCTGCATCGTCTTCACGTTCGAGAATTACATATTCTCCTAGTTTAGTCCCAACAAAATAGTCATTGTTATTTCCTAATAAGCAAGGAACTCCCATTTCAAAACTTTCTAGTGGAAACATTGGTGCATTTTCTGTAAATGTTGGGTATATATTTACACTATTTTTTTGTATTCTTTTCATTAATTCTTCATTTGGAATATAGTCATTTATACTTGTTGTTTCTAAGTTTAAAATCTCTGTAAATTTCTTAGCTCCTTCATTTATTGGAACTACATCTGCAATTGAGTTTTCAACTAATTTGATTGCACTTAAAGATGTATATATATTTTTTAATTCTCTTGAATCTGCATTATAAATACCTATCTTATTTTTTTCATTACTATAATTAGCTATTTTTCCTGCATTCTCTTTATGTACATTATTTTGTAAATAATATGATTTAAATCCACATTTCTTATAAAATTCATACATTGTACTTCTTACAAACGCAAAGCTATTTATTTTATTTTCTTTATACAGATTCATTACTTCTTTATTTAAATTCCAAGTAAAATCAGAAAAATATTCATAACAATTTCCGTGCCAAATAACTTTTATTTTTGTATCTGGTGCAATTTCTTTAATTTTTTTTATTAAATCTATCCACCCATCACATATTTGACTACAAATAACTGATTTTATATTATTTTCTTTTATTTCTTTAGCTAATTTTTCTATATCATTTTTTTGATATATATGCTCTAAAGGTACATTATTTTTAAATAATCCTAATGTTGATGCTGCAACACCTAGCCAAGTTGGGTTATAAAATACTATATAATCTCTTCCTTCAAATTCTTTGATTTTTTCTACAGCAGATATTGCTCTTTGGTGGTATTTTTCTCTTTCTGCTTTTACTTCTTTGTTATGTGTCATTTTATATTTTAAAGTACTTAAAAAATGATATACTTTTTTTATTGCTCTATAAATAATTCCATCATTTTTTAAAAATCTTTTTAAAAAGTTTTTTATTTTTTGCAAGGTTATCTTCCTTTCCTATTTCTCTAAAAATGCTTCTATATTATTTTTAGATTTTTCGTTATATTCTTTTTTCCAATTTTTATATAATTCTAAGATTTTTTCTTTATTATCTAGTATTTTTTCTACCATCTTAGAATTTATAATTGCATTATCTTCTGTTGATGTAACTATATATTTTTCCAATTCTTCGCCATTGAATAAATCTGAATTATTTCCTATTAAAACTGGAATTTCTACTTCCATTCCTAGCCAAAATACTGGGTGCATATATTCTGTAAAGGATGTAGAAACTATAACATCATTTTTCAAAATTGATTTTATTATATTTTCTGCTTTTATTTCTTCTAACTTTTCTGGAGTATTTTGTATTCCCATTGTTGTTAAAAATTCTTCCATTCTTGGATCTAAATTATAATAATTCAAATTACAATTCTCTAAAAATTTTGCTACACATAGTTGGTTAAAAATATTCTTGTCCCATGTATAGTTTAGTGGATATATCCCTAAATTTATCTTTTCGTTTTTATCTTGTTCACCAACTTGTTTTTCTTCTAAAATATAATTTTCCATTAAATATGAACAATTATATCCTAAATTTTTATATGTTTCATATTGCCCTTTTCTTAAAAATGCAATATCTGTAACGATTCCTTTTTTAGATAATTCCAATAATTCAAAGAAATTATTTCTTTCATATTCATAATATAATAAACTATCTTGCGTTGTACAAATTACTTTTATTTCTATATCAGGATATTTTTCTTTTACATCTGCTATCATTTTTCCCCAGCCTATTTCAAGTCCTGCAAATATAATTTGTTTAACACCTTTTTCTATTTCTTCATTTATAACTTTCATATTATTATTATAGTCAAAGTCTGTCCAACCTAAATTTATTTTTTTATTATTTTTAAACATATTTGTTAAACAAATATTGTCTTCAGGCTTTTTATCTGAGTATAATAAAATGTATTTTTTCATATTTTATTTCCTTCCTAATAGTTTTCTCGCTGCTCCTTTTGCTGATGTTAATAAATTCATATATTCTATATCATTATATATAATAAATGCTTCTTTCCAAGCTTCTTTTCTTAATATGTTTCTGCATTTTATAACATTTAATTTATCTTTAGATGATAATTTATCATCTTTTTCCACATATTCAGCTTTTCCAAATGTATCGTTAAATACCATACTATAATATGCATCCACAAGTTCTTTACTTGGTTTTGTTTTTAGTTTCCTAATTAGTTCATATACAAATTGTTTTGTTTCACTTCCCTCATATGGATGATATTTCATATAATCATTTATAATTTCTGCTCCTGCAAACATTCCATCTTGTAATGGTTTGATATATTTTTTAACAATATCTGTTTCTTCTGTTTTTGCTTTTCTTATAGCCTCACCTTGTTTGTATTCTATAACACTTCCTGTTCCTGGGTTATAAATCCATTCTAGTAAAGTTATTATACAAGCTACTTCGTTATCTCTTATTTTTTTATCGTCTATAAAACTAATTTTATAAGAATTGTTAGGTTGCAAATTATAGAAATCATATAATGTTAAATAATATCCTCCAACCATTTTGTTTGTAAATATATGTGCCAAATTATCTTGTATTGTTCCCCTCCAACCTATATCTACTGTAAACATCGGCTTGTCGTCATTAACAATATTTTTCTTTTCTTTAAAATATTGTAATAATTCTTCTCTTTTTCTATCTAGTTCAACTTGAATTTTGCTTGTAAAGTCTTTGTCATTACATAAGTTTTGTATTCTTAAATCAAACCAAGGATCAACTATATTTTCTTCTATATTAATATCATATTTTCCCATAAATTCTTTATATGGTGTTATGTCTATTGCTAATGTTTTAAATAATGCTTTAACGCTTTGAACTCTATATTGTGACCATAATCTTAGTAATTCTGGTATTGAAAATTCTTTCAAAGATGCAGAAAATGTACCCATTCTGCTTACTTCTATAGTATCGCAATCAGGTAATTCAACTCCAAAAGGATTGTTTCTTTTTATTAATTCGTGAATTTTTATAAAAGTTTCTCCTTCTCTTGTTTGATAATATACTTTATCTATATTATTTTTTATTGCATATTCTACAATGCTATATCCAAAGAAGTATAATAATGGTGCTAAGTCAACTCCACTATTAAACAATCTATTTTCTTCTGTTGATACGTCTTTTTTTATTGAGTCTAAATCGATTTCTAATTTTCTACCTTTTTCTGGTACAAAATTAAAATCTGTTTTTGTCGTTTTTATTGTTTCTATTCCTAAATTATTTGCAACTTCTATATCTGAATATTGATTATCTCCAACATGTATATGTTCTTCTGGTTTTATATTTAATTCTTCTTCAGCCTTTTTATATAAGTTTCCTGACCTTTTGTTTAGTAAATAATCTGCTGAACTATAAATTTTTTCAATTTTTACAGGAACTTTTACATAATCTAATAATTCTTTTAAATTATCTGCACTCATATAAAAATCTGATATACAATACATTTTTAAATCTTTGTGTTTTTCGAATACAGGTAATATTTCTGGATTTATAAATATATTTCTTTTTTCTTGTTCTAATTCAACTCTTAATAATTCTTCTGAGATATCAATATTTGAATCTATTAATATTTCTTTTTGTAATTTTTCAAATACATCTAAAATTCTGCATTCATCATCAAAGCCATTTTCTTTATTCGCTTTGCACATATCTGCTTCTATTTGATCTCTCAATTTTAATATTTCATAAATATCTTTATATTTTTCTTTTAAATTTTGTTCATGTTTTAACATCAAGTAATTTGCTGTATGTAACTTTATTTCCTCTGGGTGGCATTTTCTTTTTAAAATTGTATCCCAAATATCAAAACTTATAATTTTTGCCATACTATATAACATCCTTTCTTGCATTTTTCTTCTTGCATTTTATCATTTATTTTTTATATTATCAAGTTTTATTCTAATTTTAATAATATTTTGTTTTATTCTTACTACTATAGTAAGTCTTATTTTAATAAAAACTTTAGAATCAATCTATTTTGTTTCAACATGAATATATAATTATTACAATTTAAATATTTTGTTAGACTTTTTATTAATTGTATTTATATTTTTATTGCATCATATTCTATACAAAAAACTGAGACAGAAAACTTTCAAAGTTTCCTGTCTCAGTTTTTGATATAGAATATTTTATATCTAAATTATCCCTCTACTGGATAAACACTAACTTGTTTTTTGTCTCTACCTTTTCTTTCAAATTTAACATTTCCATCTACTAATGCATATAAAGTATCATCACTACCCTTACCAACATTAGTTCCTGGATGTACTTTTGTTCCTCTTTGTCTTACTAGGATATTTCCTGCTAAAACAAATTGTCCATCAGCTCTTTTTACACCAAGTCTTTTAGACTCACTCTCTCTACCATTATGAGAGCTACCTTGACCTTTCTTATGAGCCATGTTTCTCAACTCCTTTCGGTTTTGTTTTATTTATGTTCCCTTTATTAAAATCTATGTTTTAATTAAAAACTAAGCTTCTACTTTTTCAGTAGCTTTTGTTGTTTCTGCTTTTTTAGCTGTTGCTCTTTTAGCAGCTGTTTTGATTCCTGTAATTTCTACTTTTGTATATGGTTGTCTATGACCTTGTTTTCTTCTATAGTTCTTTTTAGCTTTCATTTTGAAAACAATGATCTTTTTTGCTTTACCATGAGAAACTACTTTTCCTTCTACTTTTATACCTTTTACATAAGGATTTCCTACTTGTACTTTTCCTTCTTCAGATACTAAGATTACTTTATCAAAAGTAACTTTTTTTCCTTCCTCTGCATCTAATTTTTCAAAAAATACAACATCTCCTTCTGCTACTTTGTATTGTTTTCCACAGCTTTCGATTATTGCGTACATTTAAAATGCACCTCCCTTATTTGTATACTCGCTAATCCTTAAATTTCAGGCAATTAACTTATTGTTAATATTTAGGTGCCTTGACTAAGCGGATTACAGTTCCTAATTTTACCATACTTCTACTTAGTTGTCAATTGTTTTTTCAAATTTTCCAGTGCCTTTTTTCGGTGACTTATTAGATTTTTTTCTTCTTTTGTTAATTCTGCCATTGTTTTTCCATTTTTTAGTTCAAATATTGGATCAAATCCAAATCCATTTTCTCCTCTTGGTTTTTTAGTTATTTTTCCTTCTATTTCTCCTTTTCCTACAATTATTTCTCCATTATCATAGTATGTTATTACACATCTTGCTCTTGCTTTTCTTTCTTCTTCTTTTAAATCTTTCATTTTTTCTAATATAGCTGTATTTCTTTGTTCTGGAGTAGAATTTTCTCCTAAAAATCTTGCTGTATATATTCCTGGCCATCCATCAAAAATATCTATACATAACCCACTATCATCTGCGATGCATGGCATATTTGTTATTTTTGATATTTCTTTTGCTTTTTTTAATGAGTTTCCTTCAAATGTGTCTGCATCTTCTTCTATTTCTATATTGCACCCTACTTCTTTTAGACTAAGTAATTCATAATTATTTAAAATTTCTTTTATTTCTTTTAATTTTCCTTGATTATTAGTTGCAACTATAATTTTTTTCATTTTTTTCGATCTCCTTTTTTATTTATATTTATCATAATATTAATGTTTTTTCAATGTATAATAGAATAAAATCTGACATTAATAACATTCCTATAATATAAAAAAGAAGTTCTAATTTGAACCTCTTGTATATTTTACTAATAATTTTTCTACTTCATCAGAAGTGGCTAATTTTAAAACTTCATCAGCCAATTTCTGGCATTCTTTAAAATCTAATTTTCTTATCAATTTTCTTACATTTAAAACTTTATTAGCATTCATTGAAAACTCATCTAATCCTAAGCCTATTAATAAAGGGATAAATGTTGCATCTCCTGCCGCTTCTCCGCACATTCCGCACAAGATGTGGTTTTTGTGAGCACCTTCAATTGCTTTTTTTATAAGTCGAATTACAGCTGGATGAAAATGTGTATATAAATTAGCAATTTTTTTATTTCCTCTTTCAACAGCTACTGTATATTGAATTAAATCATTTGTTCCAATACTAAAAAAGTCACATTCTTTTGCTAATTCATCCGCAATAAGTGCTGCTGCTGGTATTTCTATCATAATTCCAATTTTTATATTTTCATCAAATTTAATTTTCTTTTCTCTTAACTCTTCCTTTACTTCATTTATTATTTCTTTTGTTTTTCTTAACTCTTCTAATGATGAAATCATTGGTATCATAATAGCCATATTTCCAAAAGCACTTGCTTTTAAAATTGCCCTTAATTGTACTTTAAATAAATTAATGTCATCTAAACAAATCCTAATTGCTCTATAACCTAAAAATGGATTATCCTCTTTTGGCAATTTCATATATTTTAAATCCTTATCTCCACCTATATCTAATGTTCTAATAATTACTTCTTTATTCTTAAGTTTTAATACTACTTTTTTATATGCTTCAAATTGTTCATTTTCAGTTGGAAAATTTTCTGAGTTCATATAAAGAAATTCACTTCTAAATAATCCTACTCCTTCTGCTGTGTTTTGAATTACAATTTTAACATCATCTGGCATACCTATATTAGCTAAAACTTTAACTTCATGTCCATCTTTTGTTATTGTATCTTGATTTTTATAATTTTCTAATTCATTCTTTTCTTTTTTTATCTTTTCTTTTATCTCTTCAAAATTTTTATATTCTTTTTTAGAAGGATTCACAAAAATTTCACCTGTTTTTCCATTTATAGCAACAACATCATTTTGTTTTATATTTTGTGTTATTTTGTTAACTCCTACACTTGAAGGAATTTCATGAGTCCTTGCCATAATAGCCATATGAGAATTCATCCCACCTACTTCTGTAATAATTCCTTCTATATTTTTAAAATCTAATTTTGCAATATCAGATGTTGATAATTCTTTTGCAACTAAAATTGTATTTGAAGGTAATTTAGATAAATTTATTTCTTCTTTTCCTATTATTTTTGCTATGATTTTTTTCTTCATATCTTCTATATCCTTACTTCTTTCAGAAATATAGGTGTCATCTACTTTTTCAAATTCTTTTATTATTTCATTAAAACCAATTTCTGTTGCATAAGCTGCATCCCATTTTTCTTTTTCAATTATTTCAATTGTTTTTTGAATCAAATTTGGATCTTGTAATATTAAAAGATATGCTTGCATAATTTCTTTTTCTGTTCCAGATATTTTTTCTAATAAGTCTTCTATTTCTTTTTCAACCTCTTTAATTGCTTTATAAAACTTTTCTTTTTCTAATGTAACATCTTTTATTTTATTTTTTTCTAATTTAATCTTTTGACTTTTAAAAATAATTGCTTTTCCTAATCCTATACCATCAGAAATTCCTGTTCCTTTTAGCATATTTTATCCTTCTTTCTATAGAAATCTATATTAATCAAGATTTTCTTTAATAATGTTTTTTAAATTTTCTAATGCTTCTTTTTCATCTTCCCCATTACATATAATTTCTATTTCTGTTTTTGATTTTATTCCTGCTGCCATAAGCATTAATGGAGATTTAGCATTAATTTTTTTATCATTTACAAGAAAAGTTATATCACTTTTGTATGACATCGCTGTTTTTGCAATTTCTGTTGCAGGTCTTGCATGAAGTCCTGTTTTATTGTTTAACATCACATCTTCTTTTACCATATTTTTATATTTTCCTTTCTTATTTTTATTTATACAGTATTTTCCCAAACATTTTTCTTAAATATAGCCATAATTCCTGCTGCTATTACAGAACCTACTACAAGAGCTAAAGTATACCATCCTGGATTTCCTATTAATGGTAATACAAAAATTCCTCCATGTGGAGCCATTAAACTACAATTGAACGCCATTGATAAAGCTCCAGACACCGCAGAACCAATAACGCAAGCTGGCAACACACGAATTGGGTCAGCTGAAGCAAATGGAATAGCTCCCTCTGAAATAAAAGATAATCCCATAACATAATTTAGTAGTCCTGCTTGTCTTTCTTTTTTTGGTAATTTTTTAGGGAAAAATGTTGCAAGAATAGCTATTGCAAGAGGTGCTACCATCCCACCAATCATAACTGCTGCCATTATTTCGTAATGACCTTCTGCTAACATTCCTGTTCCAAATGTATATGCTGCTTTATTAACTGGTCCTCCTAAATCTACAGACATCATGCCTGCTAGTATAGCTCCTAAAATAACTTTATTAACTCCACTCATAGAGAAAAGAAAATTATTTAAACCTGTATTTATAGATGCTACAAATGGATTTATTAAAAGCATAATAATTCCTATTAGTAATATTCCAGCCACTGGATAAATTAAAATTGTCCTAATTCCTTCTAAACTTTTTGGTATGAATTTAAATAATCTTTTTAAAAACTTAATTATAAATCCACCTAAAAAACCAGCAATTAAAGCTCCTAAAAATCCTGAACTAATTAGTACTTCTTCTGAATTCATAAGAGATGAAAAAGTTGTACCTGCTTTTGCTATTGCTCCACCTACAATTCCTACTGCTAATCCAGGTCTATCTCCAATACTCATAGCAATGTATCCAGATAAGATAATTAGCATAAAGTCAAAAGCTATTCCACCAATTGTTTTAAAAAATGCTGCTATTGGTGTGTTCATTCCAAAATTTGAAGGATTTATAGAATAATCATCTAATAGAAAAGCAATAGCTATTAATATTCCTCCACCTACTACAAATGGTAGCATATGTGTAACCCCATTCATCAAATGTCTATACACATTTCCACCTAAATTCTCTTCTTTTTCAGAATTTTCATTTTTATGATAAATTGGTATTTCCGAATTTTCTTTTAATGCTTTTTCTATTAATTTTTTTGGGTTATGAATTCCTTCTGATACGCCTACTTTAAGTACTTTTTTTCCATTAAATCTAGATAAATCTACATTAACATCAGCTGCTACAATGATAGCTTTTGCATTTTTTATTTCTTCCTCTGTTAATATATTTTGTGCTCCAGATTGTCCTTGAGTTTCAACTTTTATAAAATGACCTAATTCTTCTCCCATCTTTTCTAAAGCTTCAGCAGCCATGTAAGTATGAGCAATTCCTGTTGGACAAGCTGTAATTCCTAATAATTCATAATCTGACTTTTTCTCTTCTTTGTTGTGTGCCTTTTTTTCTGCATTGTCTATAATCTCTAAAAATTCCTCTTTTGATTTTGCTTTTATTAATTCTTTTCTAAAGTTCTCATCCATTAATAAACTAGACAAACGGCTTAACACTTCTAAATGTACATTATCTTCTGTATTTGGTGCTGCAATTAAAAATAATAACTTAACTGGCTTTCCATCTAATGAATTAAAATCTGTTCCTTCTGGTATTACCATTGCTGCAACTCCTGGCGAAGAAATACTATCTCCTTTCCCATGTGGAATTGCTATTTCTTCGCCTATTCCTGTTGTGCCTTTTTCTTCTCTTTCTAAAACTAATTTTAAATAATCTTCTTTATTAGTAATATTTTGATTTTTAGACATCAATTCGACTGCTTTTTCTATTATTTCTTTTTTTGTAGAAGCTTTTACATTTAAATCTATAGCTTCTTTTTTTATTAAATCTGTAATTTTCATATTTAAGTTGTATTGATTTACCAATCAATACATTCTCCTTTCTTACTTAATCTTGCGTCTTTTATATCATTATATATATTGTATATTTTTTCTTTTTTCCCTAAAAACATAGATGCAGTAGTTGCTGTTGCCGCTGCTATTCCCATATCTAGTGCTTCTTCATATTTTGAAGATAATTTATATCCTGCTATAAAACCTGCTATCATAGAATCTCCTGCTCCTACTGTATTTATTCTTTCTTTTACTACACATGCTTTTCTTTTGAATATTTCTCCATTTTCACTTAAGAATATTGCACCTTCACTTCCCATTGATACTAGTACATTTTTTGCTCCTTTTATTTGTAGTTCTTTTGCAAGCTGAATTACTTGTTCTTTGTTTGTAATTTTTGTATTAAAAATTTCTTCTAATTCTTCTCGATTTGGTTTTATTAAAAAAGGCTTAGATTCTAAAGTTTTTAATAAAAGATTTCTTCTTGCATCAACAATTATTTTAACTTCGTTTTTTTGTAACTCATGACAAATTTTTTGATAAATATCTTCTTCAACTCCTTCAGCCACACTTCCTGACAAAACTAAAATATCACCTTTTTTTATTTGCCTTATTTTTTCATATAATAAATCAATATATCCAGAACTTATATATGGTCCTTTTCCATTAATAGCTGTTTCTTCTGACTCTGTTTCTATTTTTACATTAATTCTAGAAACACCTTCATTTACATTTACAAAATCCGTCTTTACCCCATATTTCTGTACCTTATTCTCAATTTCTGTTCCTGTAAAACCTCCAATAAATCCTAACGCTGTTGAATCTATGCCTAATTCTTTTAAAACAATAGACACATTAATTCCTTTACCTCCTGGAAAGATATATTCTTTTTTACTACGATTAATATTACTTAATTTAAAATTTTGTATTTTTATTATATAATCCAAAGCTGGATTAATTGTTAATGTGTAAATCATTTTTTCTCCTTTTTAGTCCTTTATTAAGAATATTTCCCAAAAATTAATAATAATATTCATATAAGTTTTTTAGTCTTTTATTTGTTTGGCTTTTATATTTTTCAGTTTTGTATACTAAATGTTGGATAATGTATAAAAAAAATGCTGTTTTTTGTTTCTTTATGATATATTACTTTTTTGGGAGGTGTAAAAATGAAAGATTTAGAAACAAAAAATTTAAAAATCAGAAAGTTTAAGATGGATGATGTAGAAGATGTTTATAAAAATTTAGCTACTATACAAGAGCTAAAAAATTGTTCAGAATATCATATTCATAAAAACATATATGAAACTTCTGCTATGGTTTCATCTTTTATTAGAGAATATGAAACTGGTGAACTTGCTTTAGCAGTTGAAGAAAAAGCAACTTCTACTGTAATTGCTTACATTAGATCTTTAGAAGTTTCTCTTCCAGATAGACGTTGTGATATAAAATTTGGAATTACTTTTTCTAAATTTAACACTAATCTTATTGAAGAAGCTCTAAACGCTGTCTTAGACTATCTATTTAATCAATTAGATTTTAACATTGTAATTTCAAAATTTTATGATAGCAATAAAAAATTAACTGAAACAAAATGTGAAATGTTGGAAAATGTCGGAATGAAAAAAGAAGCTGTATTAAGAAATCGTAAAATTAATGAAAAAACAGGAAAATCCGAAAATTTAATTGTCTATTCCATTATGAAAAATGAAAAAACTTACCAATAATGGCAAGTTTTTTTCAAAAGTGGATAGACTTAATAATTAAAACCTCAAGTATATCTTCCGAACTACTTGAGGCTCTAATGGTGCAGATGGCCGGAATCGAACCGGCACGGTTTATTCAACCGCAGGATTTTAAGTCCTGTGCGTCTACCAGTTCCGCCACATCTGCATATACTATTTTGAACTGGCTGTCTGTTTACGACAATTGCTATTATAATATGAACTATTAATTTTGTCAATACATTTTTAAAACTTTTCCATGTTTTATTTAAAAAATTTAAAATATCGTACTAAAATAGTAATATTATTACTATTTAATACGATATAACTTTTAATCTGATGTTCCTGTACCATCAAAAGGTATGAATTTATTTACTACACTTTCTGGCTCTATATCATCTGCTCTAAACATCATGTATGATGTATTTATTTTATTTTCTACTAATTGCTCTACTTCTTCTTGAGTAGCATGTTCTGCTAATACTAATTCACTTACTAATATTTGTTTTGCATTATTTAACATCTTTTTTTCACCAGTAGAAAGACCTTTTTCTTTTTGTTTAAAACTTAAGTTTCTTACTACATCAGCAATTTCATATATGTCTCCACTTTTCATTTTATCCATATTGTCTCTGTATCTTTTGTTCCAATTTTTATCCATTACTGTTTCATCTTGTTCTAGCACACCTATAACTTTATCTGCTGAACTTTTATCTATAATATTTCTTACTCCTATTTCTTCTGCTTTTGCAGTTGGCACCATTACCTTAACTTCTCCAGGCATTTTTAATATGTAATAAGATTGTTTCTCCCCTAAAATATTTTTCTCCTCTATTGAATCAATTACCCCTGCTCCATGCATTGGGTATACAATTTTGTCTCCTACATTAAACATGTAAGTCAACTCCTTTCAGCATTTATTATATTTTTCGGCGAAAAAAAGATAATAAAGTTATGTAAATATTTTACTTTAAATAACTTTATTGGATTTTTTAACCATATTTATTATACAACAAAAAAAGGTAAAAGTCAAAGCCTTTACCTTGGTTTTTTTATGTATATTATAGCTATTTTCGTTGGGGCTCTAAGGTTAAATTTTTTTATTTTATTTTTTTATTTTCTTGTTGAACCAAATCCACCCATTCTTTTTCCTTCTGCTTTATCATCGTCTGTTATCAAATATTTTTGGAATAATGCTTGCCCTATTGCTTCTCCTTTTTTTATTTCTATATCTTCTTCTTTTATATTATAAAATGCAAACATAATATGACCATCATTATCTGGGTTTCCATAATAATCTTTATCTATTACCCCAACACTATTTGCCATGATTAATCCTTTTTTCTTTGGATTTGAGCTTCTATTATATAATAGCACTACTTCATCATCTGGCATGTAAACTTTTATTCCTGTTTTTACTAATGTTGGATTTATTCCTTTTTTAAAACTTGGAATAATTACATCTTCTGCAGCTTCAATATCGTATCCTGCTGAATATTTTGTTTTTCTTTCTGGCAAATTAATTTCTTTATCTTCAAATCCTTTTGCAACTTCAAAACCTCTTATTTTTTCCATGTTTATTTCCTCCCTACGTTTCTTTTCTTCGTAATTTTTTCATAATTAAAATAATTTGTCAAGTGTAACATTTGTTTTTTCGATAAAATATAATATTATTATAGAACTTTTTAGGGAGGCTTGACTAATGAATAATATTATTTTACTTACAAATTTGCCTATTATGAAAAAAGGAAAAATAGAATCTATGGAATGTACTGGTAGTGTTAGAAGAAGACTTTTAGACTTAGGTCTAGTTAATAATTCGTATATTACCCCTATTTTAAATAGTCCTTCTAAAGGGTTACGTGCTTTTGATATACGAGGTACTTTAATTGCTATTAGAGATGAAGACACTTCTCTTATATCAGTTATTTTTTAAGATTTTTATGCATTATATAAAAGTTCCTATTTCTTTAATATTTATAGAATTAGGAACTTTAGTTTTAACATCATATATTATTAGTCTCTTATTTTATTATAGTTTTTATCACACTATTTTAAATCTTTCATACATTATATTATATAATTTAGGAGGTGAACAATGGGTCTTACAAAATCTTCAACTGGTACACGTTTACTTGAGAATAAATTTATATGTTTCAAAAACGAAAATGGTTTTACTGTTGCTTTAGCTGGTAATCCTAATGTTGGAAAATCTACTATTTTTAATAGTCTTACTGGAATGCATCAACATACTGGAAATTGGCCAGGAAAAACTGTTGCTAATGCTACTGGTGATTTTTCTTATAACGGAACAAATTTTTTATTAGTTGATATTCCTGGTACATATTCAATATTATCTACTTCTGAAGAAGAAGAAATTGCAAGAGATTATATTTGCTTTGGTAAACCTGACTGTACTATTATTGTAGTAGATGCTACTTGCCTTGAAAGAAATTTAAATTTAGTTTTTCAAGTAATGGAAATAACTAATAATGTTATATTGTGTGTTAATTTACTTGACGAGGCAAAAAAGAAAAAGATAAAAATAGACTTAGATAAATTATCAAGTGAACTTGGTATCCCTGTAGTCGGTACAACCGCAAGAAAGAAAAAAACTTTAACTAATTTAATTAAAACTTTAGAAAAAGTATGTAATGGAAACATTAAACCTAATCCTAAAAAAGTTAGATATTCTAAAGATATTGAAAAGTCTATTTCAGAAATATCAAATATATTAGAAGTTGAAACATCTCTTCCTAAACAACTGTATAGATGGGTTTCACTAAAATTATTAGATGGTGAACCAAAAATCTTAAATTCTATTCAAGAAAACTTTTCAATTGATATTAATAAATTCGATGCTTTTAAAAAATTAAATGAAAATTTTAAAGATGTTATTGTTTCTAGTATTATGGATAAAGCGGAAAAAATATGTAAAAAAGTATGTACTTTTGAAAATGAAAATTATTCTTCTAGAGACAGAAAAATAGATAAAATATTAACTTCAAAGTATTTAGGCTTTCCTATTATGATTCTATTTCTAGGATTAATTTTTTGGCTTACTATTGTTGGTGCAAATTATCCTTCTCAAATTTTATTTAGCTTGTTTGAATGGATACAAGAAAAATTGTTTTTATTTGTTAATTGGATAGGTATTCCTGATTGGATATCTAATATGTTAATATTAGGAATTTATCAGACTTTAACTTGGGTAATTTCTGTAATGTTACCACCTATGGCTATATTTTTTCCCTTATTTACAATTTTAGAAGATCTTGGTTACCTTCCTAGAATTGCTTTTAATATGGATGGATTTTTCAAAAAATGTTGCTGTACAGGAAAACAAATGATAACAATGTGTATGGGATTTGGTTGCAATGCTGCTGGTTGTGTTGGATGTAGAATTATTAATTCTCCTAGAGAAAGATTAATTGCTATAATTACTAATAATTTTGTCCCTTGTAATGGTAGATTTCCTTTTTTAATAGCTGTTGCTACCATATTTATTGCAGGCACAATGAATGGTATTGGTGCTACTTTTATATCAACTTTAGCTGTTATTTTTGTTATTTTATTAGGAATATTTTTAACTTTATTAATATCAAAAATATTATCTAAAACATTTTTGAAAGGTATGCCTTCATCATTTGTATTAGAACTTCCTCCTTATAGGAAACCTCAATTTGGTAAAGTTTTTATACGTTCAATTTTTGATAGGACTCTATTTGTATTAGGTAGAGCTGTTAGTGTAGCCGCTCCTGCTGGTTTGGTTATTTGGCTTTTTGCAAATATTGGTTTTCAAGATATGAGTTTGTTAGATATTATTGCTAATTTTTTAACTCCTCTTGCTAATTTAATGGGATTGGATGGTTATATTTTAACTGCTTTTATTTTAGGAATTCCTGCTAATGAAATTGTTTTACCTATTATTTTAATGTGCTATATGGGTAATGGTTCTTTAGTTAATTTAGACGATACTTATCAAATTGGTCAAATTCTTATTAATAATGGTTGGACTATGCTTACTGCTATTAATGTTATGATTTTCACTTGTCTTCATTTTCCTTGTGCTACTACTTTGCTTACTATAAAGAAGGAAACTGGTAGTTTAAAATGGACTTTACTAAGTTTTATTATTCCTACTGTTTGTGGTGTTTTAATTTGTATGTTAACTACTCTTATTTATAATTTAGTCGTTTGAATGTTTTAAGATATGATTAATATAAATTTAATCATGTCTTATTTCTCTATATTTATTCTAATAAATTAAAAATTTTTCAACTTTATTGTTTCATTAGTTTAAATTAGTGGTATAATTTTAAAGAAACTTTATACAAAAGAATGGAGATGATTTTATAATGCAAAATGCAAAAAATCAAAGAGAGGAAGTTAATGTAAAAAAATTATATGGTAATGAATGTCTTCTGCCTAAAGACGATTTTATAAAACAATACCACATAAATATACAGGGACTTTCAAGCCAAGAAGCTGAACTAAGACTTAATAAATATGGCCCAAATGAAATAAAACAAACTAAACCAAAAAAATGGTACAATTATTTGTTAGAAAGTTTATTTAGTCCTTTTAACAGTATTCTTCTTCGGAATTGTTGCAATTTTATTTTACACAGATGTTTATTTACCTGAAACTCCTAGCTATGCAAACATTATTGTTATTTTGGTTTTGGTTATAGCTAGTACTTTGCTTGAATTTTTTGAGGAATTTCGTTCAAATCAAGCAGCTGAAAAATTAAAACAACTAGTAGCTACTACTACTACCGTATTAAGAGACGGAAAAGAAGTTGCACTTCCAATAAAAGATATTACTTTAGGAGATATTGTTATTCTATCTGCCGGAAGTATGATTCCTGCTGATTTAAGAATTTTAGAATCTAAAGATATATATGTAGGACAATCTTCTTTAACTGGTGAATCTGATGCTGTAAGGAAACTTTCTCATACTGAATTAACTGAAGATGAGTTAGATTCTATATCTGATTTAGATACAATTTGTTTTATGGGAACAAATGTAATTAGTGGTTCTGCTAAATGTGCTGTAATAAAAACAGCTGATAGTACTTATTTTGGTAAAGTAGCTCACACTATAACAACAGGAAAGCCTAAATCTTCTTTTCAAAAAGGTGTCGAAAATATCAGTAAATTATTAATAAAATTTATGCTTATATTAACTCCTATAGTTTTTATACTTAATGCATGGAAACATGCTCCTGTAACAGCATTTACTTTTGCTGTTGCAATAGCAATATGTATTACACCTTTACTTTTACCTGTTATATTATCATCAAGTCTTTCTAAAGGTGCTGTAAAAATGTCAAAAAAGAAAACAATTGTTAAAAAACTAGATTCTATTCAAAACTTTGGTGCTATGAATATTCTTTGTACTGATAAAACCGGAACATTAACAGAAGATAAAATTGTGCTTGAAAAGTATTTAGATATAAATGGTAACGAAGATATAAGAGTTCTAAAACATGCGTTTTTAAACTCATATTTTCAAACAGGTTTAAGAGGAAATATTGATGAAGCAGTTGTTGCAAGAGCTTTGCAAAATGATATGAATGATTACACTACGAAATATAAACTAGTAGATGAACTTCCTTTTGATTTTACACGTAGACGTTTATCTGTTATTGTTTCAGACGGTGTAAAAAAACAAATGATAACTAAAGGCGCTGTTGAAGAAATACTTGAAATATGTAATATGGTAGATTATAAGGGGCAATTATCACCTATTACAAATAAAATTAAAGATAATATAAAACAAATAGCCAAAAAGTTAAATAAAGATGGTTTAAGAGTTATTGCTGTTTGCCAAAAAAATGATTTAAGAGATACTACAATGTTTAATATTGATGATGAAAAAAATATGATTCTTTTAGGTTTTATTGGATTTTTAGATCCTCCAAAGGAATCTGCTAAATCTGCTATTCAAAAATTAAACAGGGCTGGAATAAGAGTTATTGTCCTAACTGGTGACAACGCTGAAGTAACAGAATGTATATGTAAAAAAGTTGGTATTAATTCTAAAAATATAGTTCAAGGTAACCAAATTGAAAATTTGGCTGATGCTGGTGTTTTAAGATTATTAAAAAAGACCAATATATTTGTAAAACTTTCTCCTATAGAAAAAGCAAGAATTGTTAGACTTTTAAAAGAGTCTGGTAATGTTGTTGGATATATGGGTGATGGTATAAATGATGCTCCTTCTCTTACAAATTCAGATGTTGGAATTTCAGTTGATACTGCAGTTGATATTGCAAAAGAATCTGCTGATATCATTTTACTTGAAAAAGATTTACATGTACTATTAGATGGTGTAACTGAAGGAAGAAGAACTTTTGGAAATTTAATGAAATACATCAAAATGGCAACAAGTTTTAATTTTGGTGAAGTTTTGTCTGTTATAGTTGCTAGTGTTGCATTACCTTTTTTACCTGAAACTCCTATTCAATTATTAGTTGAAGGTTTGCTTTATGATTTTGGTCAATTGACTTTGCCTTTTGATAATGTTGATGAAGAATATTTACAAAAGCCTCGAACATTTAGTTTGAAAAGTTTAAAAAATTTCATGCTATTTATGGGACCTTTAAGTTCTGCTTTTGATTTAATTGTATTTGCATGTTTATGGTTTGTATTTAAATTAAGAGATCCTGCACTTTTCCAAACAATTTGGTTTACTTATAGTATTGTATCAAATCTTTTAGGAATGCACATTATTAGAACTGCAAAAATACCTTTTATTCAAAGTAACGCACATAAAATGGTATATTTTTCATCAATTGCTTTATGTATATTAGGAATTCTCGTTCCATTTACATGGCTTGGAAATGTTATTGGTTTAATACCTATCCCACTTCCTTACATGTCAATTATTATTGGAGTTCCAATTTTATATTGTTTTGTTGCTATGTTTGCAAAAAAAGTTTATATTAAAAAATATGGAGAATGGATTTAATATTTTAAAAAATTAAAAAAGGAACACTTATGATGTTCCTTTTTATTTTTCCTCTAATTTAACTCTATTATCTCCTAATATATTTTGAATTACTTTCATTATATCTTTTGTTAAATAAATCTGTCCACAAGGTTTTATTTCTTTATCTATTTTAATTTGAACATTAATATTATTTTTATCTCCACAAAAATATTTTATAGCTCCTCTTAATTTATTTTTCTGTTCTTCTGTACTATCATTAATATCTAATATCAATACTTTCTGCTTTTGTTCTCCAAAATTTTTAATTTCATTTGCTATGATTGTAGTTGTATCATCTTCTCTTATACTTAAACGTCCTTCTACTATCACAATATTTTCTTCTACTAAACTCTTTCCGGATTTTATATATGCATTTTCAAAAACAATTATTTCTGCTGTTCCATACAAATCTTCAACTGTTACAAATGCCATAATCTTATTGTTTTTAGTATACTTTTTCTTTATGGAAGTTATAATTCCTGCATATTTTACGCTTTGTCCATCTTTAAATTTTATTTTCGTCTCTTGCTGTATTTGGTTTTCTTCAATATTAGTTGTCATTTGTTCATCTATATTTCTTATTTGCATTGTATTAATATTGGTTTGTTGTTCAATCTGACTTCTTAATTTTTCTAGTGGGTGTCCTGAAATATAAATTCCTAACATTTCTTTTTCTAATGATAATATTTCTTTATTTGGCAATTCTTCATGTTCTTCAAATGTATATTTTATTTCATTTAATTTTTCCTGTTCTTGTTTTGTTCCTAAATCAAACATAGATACTTGACCTTCAAGACCTTTTTTCTTTCCACTTTGAATAGTATCTACTATTTTTTCAAAAGAAGCTAATAAAGTACTTCTTGTTTGTTCAAATTCATCAAATGCTCCTGCTTTAATTAAACTTTCTATACATTTTTTATTTACTGATTCATCTGCAATTCTTTCGCAAAAATCTGTAAAACCCTTATATGAACCATTTGTATTTCTCTCTTTTACAATGTTGTCAACAGGAACTGTTCCTACATTTTTTATACTTCCGAAGTCCAAATCTTATTTTTCCATTTTCAACAGTAAATTTTGTATTACTTTTATTTATTTCTGGTTTTAAAATTTCAATTCCAAGACTTCTACATTCATCAATATATTGAGGAATTTTATCTAAATTTCCTAAAAAACTATTTAATGTTGCTGCCATAAACTCAGCTGGATAATATGCTTTTAAATAAGCTGTTCTATAGGCTACTACTGCATAACATGCTGCATGTGATTTGTTAAAAGCATATTTAGCAAATTCTGCCATTTCGTCAAATATTTTATTCGCTGATTTTGCATCAATTCCATTTCTTACACACCCTGGTACAATAATATTTCCATTTTCATCTACTTGTCCATTAATAAATATTTCTCTTTCTTTTGCCATAACATCTAGCTTTTTCTTTCCCATTGCACGTCTTACTAAATCAGCTCTTCCGAAGTGAATATCCTGCTAAATCACGAACAATTTGCATAACCTGCTCTTGATATACCATACATCCATATGTTACATTTAATATTGGTTCTAATCTTGGATGAGTATATTCATTATGTCCAGGATTTAATTTTCCTTTTACATATCTTGGAATTTGGTCCATTGGTCCTGGACGATATAAAGAAACTCCTGCTATTAAGTCTTCTAAACAATCTGGTTTTAGTTCTTTCATGAAGTTTGTCATACCTTGCGATTCAAACTGAAAAATTCCACATGATTTTCCTTCTTGCCATAGTTTATATACTTTAGGATCTGCCATTTCTTTATCAAATTCTACATCTATTCCTCTATTTTCTTTTACTAAATCAATAGTATCTTGAATTACTGTTAATGTTCTTAATCCTAAGAAGTCCATTTTTAATAGTCCTAATTCTTCTAAAGTTGTCATTATATATTGTGTAGATATTTGTCCATCTCTAACATATAATGGAACATATGTATCTACTGGCTCTTTTGTTATAACAATTCCACACGCATGAGTAGAAGCCTGTCTTGGCATTCCTTCTAATCCCATTGCAATATCCAATACTTTTTTTACTAATTCATCAGATTCATATCTTTCTTTTAACTCTTTATTTTGTTCTAATGCTTTTTTTATAGTAATATGTAGTTCATTAGGTATCATTTTTGCTAAACTATCAGCCTCTGAATATGGTACATCTAAAACTCTTGCAACATCTCTAATAACCATTTTAGCAGCCATTGTTCCAAAAGTTATAATCTGTGATACATGGTCATGTCCATATTTTCTTGATACATAATCAATTACGTCTTGCCTATGTTCATAGCAAAAGTCAACATCAAAATCAGGCATGCTTATTCTTTCCGGATTTAAAAATCTTTCAAAAAGTAATCCATATTTCATAGGGTCAATATCTGTTATCTCAATAGCATACGCAATAATCGAACCAGCTCCTGATCCACGTCCTGGTCCTACAGGTATTCCATGTGTTTTAGCATAATTTATAAAATCCCATACAATTAAAAAGTAATCCACATATCCCATCTTTTTTATGACACTAATCTCATATTCTGCTCTATCTAATATTTCCTTTGATGGATTTTTTCCATATCTTTTTTCTATTCCATCATCACATAATTTTTTAAAATAATCATAATGTGTAGGAAATTCCTTTGGTACATCATAATTAGGTAAAATAGTATGTCCAAATTCAAATTCAACATTACATTTTTCTGCAATTTTAACTGTATTTTCTATTGCATCTGGAAACGCTTTAAAATATTCTATCATTTCTTCTGGAGACTTAACATATAATTCATCTGTGTCAAATCTCATACGATCAATGTCACTCATTCTTTTTCCTGTTTGAATACACAATAAAACCTCATGATTATAAGCATCTTCTTTTTTTAAATAATGTGCATCATTAGTAGCAACTAGTGGAATATCTAATTTTCTAGCTAATTGTACTAATTTTTGATTAGCTAAAACTTGTTCTTGAATTCCATTATTTTGAATTTCAATATAATAATCCTCTCCAAAAACTCTCTTATGCCATAAAGCAATTTCTTCTGCCTTCTCATTTTGACCATTTAATAAAGCTTGATTTACAGCTCCTGCTAGGCATGCACTCAAACAAATTAAACCTTCATGATATTTCTCTAAAATCTCTAAATCAATACGTGGCTTATAATAATATCCATCAACAAACCCTAAAGAAACTAACTTACTTAAATTTTTATACCCTTCATTATCTTTAGCAAGCAAAATAAGATGATTATATTTATTATCAATATTAGGTTCTTTATCCAATCGTGAACGAGGTGCTACATATACCTCACAACCAATAATAGGTTTTACCCCTTCTGCCTTGCATGCTTTATAAAAATCAATTGCACCATACATAACCCCATGATCTGTAAGAGCAATAGCATCCATTCCCAACTCCTTAGCCCTTTTAGGCAAATCTTTGATTCTATTTGCTCCATCCAACAAACTAAACTCACTATGTATATGTAAATGAACAAATTTAGACATCCTTTTCTCCTTTCTTGACACATCAGGGACAGGTCTAAAATGTCCCATTTTTTGTCGTTTTTTGTCGCTTTTCTTTATTCTTGTTTATTTTATATCTTAACCCATACTGATACTGATTTTCCTTTTACTTTAAAATTTCCAAATCCATAATCATCTATTTCTATAGTTTCTTCACAATTTTCTAAACTATCTATAAACTTACTTCCCGCAAATTGAGTTCCTATATACATTCTCTTTTCCCCATCTCCTGTATTTGAAATCACAACTGCTAATCCAGATTTAATATGTTCTTCATCGCCTTCTCTTGTCCAACCTATATAATTTTGATGATCAAAATAATCATGTTGTTCTCCATATGCCTTTTCTTTTCTTAAATTAATTAAAATTTTTAGTTCTTCAATAGGTTTAATATCATCATGTGGAATACCATAATAGTCTCCATAGAAAACACATGGATATCCTTCATCTCTAAGTAATATCAAACTATATGCCGCTGGTTTAAACCATCTTTCTACAAAGCTTTCTAATGCTTGTCCTGGTTGAGTATCATGATTATCTACAAATGTAACTGCCTTACTTGAATTTTCTTTTACTAATGTATTATCCAGTAGTTGTGATAAATCATAATTTTCTTCTTTAGATGCTGATGAAAGCTTATAATGCAAAGGTACATCAAATAAAGATATTTCTCCTTCTGTTTCGGTTATATATCTATGTAATTTCTGAACATCTCCCGTCCAATATTCTCCTACTGTAAATAATTCCTTTTTTGTTTGCTCTCTTAAGTCTTTTATCCACTTTTTATAAAAATCTGCTGGAATATGTTTTACGGCATCTAGTCTAAGTCCATCAATTTGCGTAATATCTATATACCATTTTCCCCATTTTGTACATTCTTCAACAACTTCTTGGTTTGTAAAATCTATATCTGCTCCCATTAAATAATCATAGTTTCCAAATTCTTCATCTACAGCATTATTCCAATTTTTATCTTTAAATTTAAAAATTGCATGTTCTTTTGAATTTTCATCATAATCAATTCCATCAAAATGTGTCCAATTCCATTCAAATTCTGAATATTTATGTTTTCTTCCTGGAAAAGTAAACTTAGTAGCAACTCTTACTGTCTCTTGGTTTGATATTTGAAGATTATGGTTTCCCCAATCTACTTTGGTTGCAGGTATCGTTTGTAATTTATCTGCTCCCATTTTATGATTTAATACTATATCTGCATAGCTTTCTATATCATTTTGTTTTAGCACTTCAATACATTCTAGATATTCATCTTTTGAACCGTATTTTGTTTTTATACTTCCTTTTTGATCAAATTCACCTAAATCATATAAATCGTATGCTCCATATCCGACTTCATTTGCTCCACCTATTCCTTTATATGCTGGTGGTAACCATATTGCTGTAATTCCTAATTCAGATAATTTTTTTGCTTGTTCTTTTATGTTATTCCATAAATTTTGTTCACATTCCATATACCATTCAAAGTATTGCATTATTATTCCATTTATTTTTTTCATTTTTTTCTCCATTTTGTTTTTTCATATTATACCACTGCTTGTTAACTTTTTCTATATTTCTTTTAATTATTTTATTAAAAAAAGACTCCGTAAAAAACGAAGTCTCCTTTTCTTAAAAAATCTTCGAGCAGAATAATTTTTTCCAATTCTTTTTTCCTGTTAATACCATTTCTGGTCTTTTAGAAGCATATGCTATACATGAAATATATACTTCTATTTTATTTTCTTTGATAATTATTCCGCAGGCACCTCCCAACACCGTTCCATAAAGAATGTATAATTCTTTATCGATGTTTTCATCCAAAAAAGTACTTTCAATCACTTTTATGACTTTTTCACGAGTCATATTTATTACTTTCCTTTCTTTTTTTTCTGCATTGACAACTATGAAATTGTCTTTAAGGAATGCGTTTATTTCCAGCACAATTCTTCCTCCTTATGTCCATATATTCATACAGACATTTTCTAATGTTAATAGATATATTTTAACACAATTTTCTTTTAATTTCAACATTTGACATTAGCCTTTTGTTTTTATATACTTATAACTTGAAAGGAAGATAAAAATGGATTTTATATTTGAAAGAAAAATAAATTATTATGAAACTGATAAAATGGGAATTGTTCACCATTCAAATTATATCAGATTTTTAGAAGAAGCCAGATGTAAAATGTTAGAACAATTTGAAATGCCATACTCTTCATTTGAGAGTAACGGAATTATGATACCAGTTCTAGGAGTAAATTGTTCTTTTAAACATCATGTAACTTTTAATGACATTATTTTAATAGAACCTTATGTTAAACAATTTAATGGTGTTCGCTTAACAATGGGATATTCTATAACTAATAAAAAAACTGGTAACATTGTTTTAACTGGTGAAACTAAACATTGTTTTACTGATACTTCTTTAAAACCTATTCGTTTGCAAAACCATATCCCTGAATTTTATGAAAAGTTTATAAAACTACAAAATAATTAAAAAGCTCTTTTATTTTATTAAATTTTATGATACAATGTGTTGGATTTTAAAAAAAACTTGTCAAAAGATAAAATAGGAGGAAAAATTATGGAATTTAATAGATGTAGTAGATGTGGTAGTTTTTATATTTCAGAAGGTAACGTATGCCCTAAATGTAGTACTAAAGATGGATTTGAATTTTCAAATTTTAAATCTTATGTACAAGAAAACGGTTTAGAAAATTCACTTGATACCATTTCAGGTGAAACTGGTATTTCTGTAAAAAACTTAAACAGATTTTTAGGATATGAAGAATTTAAAGGGTTTAAAAACACATTAAAAAATAAAACAAAAAATATAAACAATATTAATTTAGACTAATTAATGGAAGGAATGAACGTGATGGAAAATGTTTTTAACATATTAGAAGAAAGAGGCTATATAGAGCAAATGACTCATCCAAAAGAAATGAAAGAACTATTTAGTAAGGAATCTGTTTCTTTCTACATTGGAATTGATCCTACTGCTGATAGTTTACATGTTGGTCATTTTGTTTCACTAATGGTTGCAAGTCATATGCAAAAATGTGGTCATAAACCAATTATCTTAGTTGGTGGTGGTACTGCTAGCATTGGTGATCCTTCTGGTAAAACAGACATGAGAAAAATGCTATCTCGCGAAGATATTAATCATAATGTTGAATGTTTAAAAAAGCAAATAGAAAAATTTGTTAGTTTTGAAGGAGAAAATGCTGCCATTATTGTAAATAATGCTGATTGGCTTTTAAATTTCAAATTTGTTGATTTTATGCGTGAAATTGGTAGTTTATTTTCAGTTAATAAAATGCTTGCTGCTGAATGTTATAAACAAAGATTAGAAACAGGATTAACATTTTTTGAAATGAGTTATATGTTAATGCAATCTTATGATTTTTTACATCTATATAACACATATGGATGTAAACTTGAAATAGGTGGAAATGACCAATGGTCTAATATAATCGGTGGAGTTGACTTAATCAGAAAAATTGGAAAAGATGATTCTTTCGGTTTAACTTTTAAACTTCTTACTACAAAAGAAGGAAAGAAAATGGGTAAAACTGAAAAAGGTGCTTTATGGCTAGATTCTAAAAAGACATCTCCTTATGAATTTTATCAATATTGGAGAAACATTGAAGATTCAAGTGTAGAAAATGTTTTAAAAATGCTTACATTTTTGCCTATAGATAAAATTAATGAGCTTACTTCACTAAAAGATGAACATATTAATGAAGCTAAAAAAATAGCAGCTTATGAAATCACAAAATTAATTCATGGAGAAGATGAAGCAAAAAAAGCAGAAGAAGCTTCTAATGCTTTATTTAATGGTACTGGCAGTTTAGAAAATATGCCTACAGTAAAAATCGAATCTACAAATATTTCTATTTTAGAAGCAATTATAACAACTGGTATTGCTCCTTCAAAAGGTCAAGCAAGAACTTTAGTAAATCAAGGTGGAATTTCTCTAAATGATAACAAAATTACTGATGTAAATTATTGTTTATCTGATAATGATTTTAAAGATGGCTATGCTATTTTAAAAAAAGGAAAGAAAGTTTTTTATAAATTAGTAATCTAATATTTATACAAATAGTATTTTATAAAAAGAGGAAACAAAGAATTGTTTCCTCTTTTTTATTCATTATGAGACATTTAAGACCTGTCCCCTGTGTCTCATTTTTTATCTTCTTTTTCTTTTACTTTTTCTAAAGAATCTATTAATTCTTGAACTTTCTTTATGTCTTTCCCCATCATTTCCCAGTCATTATTTTCATTTGATTGTGTTAAGTTTTTGTTTGCTTTTATAATTGCCTCTATTAATCCTTCAACATCATCTGTGTTTTCTACTTCTATGTCTACCGCATATTTAGAAAGTAAATTTTCTAATGCTTTTGTTAAGTTGTCTCCTATTGCAACTTTGTTTCCTGATGCTACAACTACTTTTTTTAGTACTGGTACTTCTGATTCGTTTAACATTGTTTGATATATTGGTTCAACATATAATATTGTATTATTAATAGGAACTGCTATCATTTGTTTTGTTAATTTTGTTCCTGTAACATTTAATGATTTTAGTTCACTTGATATTGCTTCGTCCTCTTCTAATTGTTTATCAAGTTGCATTGGTCCCACAATATTACTGTCTGCTGAAAATTTATATAGTTTTAGTTCATTGTTTCCATTACTATTGCTTCCTACTAAATATGATATAATGTTTTGTTTTTCATCTGGAGTGTAAATTTGAACTAGTCCTAGTTGTTCTCCATCTGATGTTTTTACCATTGTATAGTATGGTTCCATATAAGTTCCTGTTGATTTTGTTGATTTTGTACTATTAAATTTTGCAATATCCCATACATCATCAGCTCTATATAATACATCTGGTTTTACGTTATGATATACTTTTAAAATTTTTGCTTGTACATTATATAAAAATTCTGGATATACAAAATGACTTGATATATCTTCTGGTATTTTTTCATCTAATTCTTTGAATAAGCTTGGATAAATGTTTCTATATGCCATAGCTATTGGGTCATTTCTATCTGTTATATAATATGACATTGTACCATCATAACTATCGATAATTACTTTAACAGAGTTTCTAATATAGTTTATTTTTTCTTTTGTTCCATCATGTTCTATGCTTGTATATTGTGAATATGGATAACTAGATGATACTGTATAAGCATCTAATACCCATACAATCTTTCCTTCATCTGTTACTGCAGTATATGGTTCTTCATCATAAATTAAATATGGTAATGCTTTTTTGGCTCTTGTTATTACATCTCTATTAATTAAAATTTTGCTTTCATTTGTTATTTCTCCTGAGAAAGCTAAATTAATATCTCCTTTTTTTATACCTAATATTAATCTATCTAAAAATCCTAATTGCAATCCAGCTTGTCCATTATAAGAATATACTTGATCTGTTCCGTTTTCATCAGTGTAATCATATTCGTTTTTGTTTTTCGTATTTGTTGCAATTGTCTCTTTTGTCTCTAATCCGAAATAAATACGTGGTTCAGAAATATTTATTTTTTCATCTTTTCCAACTATGTCTTTTTGAATATATTGTATATTTCCATTTTGTGAACTTTCTGTTGCTGATGTAAATATTTCTCCTATTCCGTGTGTATATTCATATGTTTTATTATTATAAGTTCTTCCTGAGTTTGTTATTTCTCTTGGTGCTACATATACTAGTTGATTTTTTCCATTTATATTGTATTTTGCAATACTAATATTAGGATAAACATAGTGTCCTGTCACTGTTTGACTATTTTCTAATGTTTTTGATACAGCATCTTTACTAATAACTGGTATATTATTAATTACATTAGCATTTTCTTCTACTTCTTCACTTGTTATGGTTCCTGAATTTTCTATATTCTTTTCTTCTATATTAATATTATATGCATTTTTAGTATTCTTTATATTTTCTGCTATATATTCTTTTTCTTTATCTAATTCATTTGTGCTAACAAATGCTAAATCAAATACTACCATTACTATAAATAATACTACTAAATATCCTGGTATTACTGCAAGATTCTTTAATACTTTACCTGTATTTCCTTTTTTAAAGTATTTTAATGCTCTATATGCAAATATTATAATGACAAATGCAAATATTACATATCCCCATAACTTAATGGTTGTCTCTGTCATCCCTGCTCCTACTATTTCTAAGTCATTTTTAACAGTTAGAATTTTTCCAAACATTGTATTTTGGGTATTTATTACTGTAAGAATTGCAATTCCTATTATTATTAATAATGCATTTCTTGTTAATTTTTTCATAAACAAGCTTTCTTTTAGCATTTTTCCATCTACGCCATCAAAGTAACGATTAAATGCTATTACATAATATAATGCTATATAAATTGATAATCCTACAAAAAGAATTACAAAATATAATGCTAATGTTTCAATTACTGGTTTTTGAAACATATAATAAGCAATATCTAATCCAAATATCGGGTCTTGAATTCCAAATGATGTACCATTAGAAATAAGCATAATTTTTTGCATCAATGCTGATGATGTTACAAAACTAACTAATGCTGATATTACTAAAGCTAAAGATTTATTTGGCAATTTCGGAATTTCTTTTTTTTCTTTTTCAAAAAATGGCTTTAATCCTTTTTTTATTCCCCTATTTGTAAAATATAAAATAAAATATAAAATAACAAAATTAACTGCCATAATTCCATATCTATAAGTTAGATTTGTATAAAATATATTTGTATAATTTTGACCCAATTCCAAATATTCTAAATAACTTCCTCTTAATTCAATATAACTAATTCCTGCAAATAATAGTAAAAATAATAATACTAAAATCATTCTTGTTCTATTTTTTTTCTTTTTATTTAAATCTTGTATATCTTTTTTGCTTGTATCTTTCTCTTTTTGGATTGAAATATTATCGTTTTCTTTACTCTCTTCTTTCACTTTTTTTCCTCCTAAATTCTAACATCCTTTTTTATTAAATGATTGCTTTTACAAAATCTTCTGAATTAAAAATCTCCATATCGTCAATTTGTTCTCCTACACCTATAAACTTAATTGGGATTTTATTTTCTTCAACAATTCCAATTGCTACTCCACCTTTTGCTGTTCCATCTAATTTAGTAATAACCAATCCTGTTAAATCTGCCTCTTCTTTAAATGCTTTTACTTGTGAAATCGCATTTTGACCTGTTGTCCCATCTATTACTAATAATACTTCTTTGTCTGCCTCTTGCATTTCTTTGTTAATTACTTTTTGAATTTTATTTAACTCGTCCATTAAATACTTTTTATTATGCAATCTTCCTGCTGTATCTACAATTAATACATCTGCATCTTTTTTCTTTGTTATTTTTATTGCTTCATATACTACAGAAGCTGGATCTACACTCTCTTCTCTTTTTACTATATCAGCTCCTGCTCTGTTTGCCCATATTTCTAATTGTTCTACAGCTGCTGCTCTAAAAGTATCTGCTGCTGCTACAACTACCTTTTTACCATCTTTTGCTAATCTATTTGCAATTTTTCCAATAGATGTTGTTTTTCCTACTCCATTTACTCCAACTACTAAAATAACAGATGGCTTTGTATTTAAATGTAAATTAATGTCTGTAACATCTAATATTTTTTTCATTTCTTCTCTTAATGCTTTTTTTACATCTTCTTCGTCTTGTATCTTATCTTTTTTTATTCTGTTTCTTAAGTTGCTAATTATCTTAACTGATGTTTCTACTCCTATGTCTGACATAATTAGAACTTCTTCTAATTCATCTAAAAATTCTTCATCTACTTTTCTAAAGCTTTTAAATACATTATTTATCTTTTCGTCAAATGAACTTTTAGTTTTATTCATTCCTTGTTTTAATTTTTCAAAAAATCCCATGTTTTCTCCTTTCATCTTTTAATAAAAGTTATTTTTTAAGAATTATTTAATATATTTACTTTTTATTAAAATATAACGTTGTTATTATAACATATTTTCCTCTATATGTGAACCTCTAAGTAGAATTTTTTGTTTTATTAACTTTAAATCAAAATCTTCAATTCTAACAATCTCCAGATAATTATAAAATATCAAATATATTCTGGTTGATGCTAAACGTCAGCAAAAGCCATTTTAGGATATTTACCTAATCTTTCAAATGCATAACTAATTGCTACTGTAGATAATGCACATCTATGTAAAATAACATTTTTTCCTCTTCAAACATAAAAAATGCCCTCCTTTCCAGAAAGAGAACATTTTAGTTTTATGTACAAAAAAACAACCTACAAACTTTTAAGTTCGTAGGTTGTTATAATATGGTGCCAACGAAGTAGTTATTTACAACTTTTGGCTCTCTTAACGATTGATACAAACATCAATCAATTTATTAAAGTATATCACAGTTTTTATAAATTGCAATAAAATTGTAGAAAAATTTTAATATAAATTACAAAAAAGGAGACAGTGCCTCCTTTTTTGTATGCTATTCAATTTTTGCCATTTCTCAGTTACGGATTAGTAGAGAATTATCTCTTTCTTCGAGGCTTCCATCCCTGCCTTAATCAAATCGAAATTTGCTCCACTGAGGACACCGATAAGTCCTGTACCGATTGAGATTGATGCCACAGGTTCGTCTCCAGGAATTGCATCAAAGCACTCCTTAATGACCTCCTGCTGATTGTTCCAGCCTTCCTTCAAGGAATGACAGCAAAGAGCAAAGAACTCAATGTCATCAACCTTTTTAGTTAACACTGTACCTAACTTAGTTTCTCCAATGTAAGCCAGTTCAGGCCAAAATCTGCTGGAAATCATTCCTGCAAAGCCTGCGTCATTCGCTCCTTCGATGTTGACAGCAAAAGCTATCCGTTTTTCATTCCCTTTAAGAATGTCGCCATTTTTTGTCTTGATAATCATAATGTATTTCCTCCTAACTGAATTTTTATTGAATGAATATCATTACATAATATATTATACCATATTATGTTGATTTTGCAAACATATTAGATTTTTCCAACTTTTATACATAAATCAATTCGCTAAAAACGATTTCTTCTGCTTATGCTTTAATAGAGTTCATTGTCCCTACCCAGTATAACATATCAGTATTTTTCATATCTTCTGTTAAATCACTTTTTGATTTTAACTTGCTAATAATTTTATCTTTGGTAGATAGTTCCTCTTTCAAGTCGCCAATTTCATTATCTCTTAGTTCAATTTCATACTTTAAGGAACGATTTTCTTTTTCTATTTCAAAGCTAGAGTGTTCAAAATCTTTAATTGCCATATTTAAGTCATTTACAGTTCTTACTATCTGGGTTATATCTTTTACATCTTCTGTATAATTTTTGATTTTTTGGACATCCTTGTTTGAAATAACCATATTATTTTTGTTAAGTTTAGTAGATTTTAGGTTATTTAAAATTTCTTTTATATCATTACTAGAATTATCAAGTATTTTCGTTTGATTATTTGCTTTTTCAAGTTTTTGTTCTTTCTGTTTTAGTTGCTTCTTAATTTCTCTATAATTGCCCATTTCATTAACATTAACGTCTTGGTTTCTACCTTTTTGCTTTTCTTTTAGTCTAGTATTAACCTCATAAAACTTGTTATATGACTTAATACAAGCACTTCTCATTTTATCTTGTATTTCAGTAAGTGTTGTTTTTGTAAATAACTTGGTTTTTCCAACTTGCTTTTTCATTTCTCTAGTACAATTTTCTATTATTGGAACACCTACAATATGCATATGGGGAGAGGTCTCATCAAAATGTATTGTGGCATTTGCTACTTTAAAAGTTGGTACAATTTTTACTAAATCTTTTACTTGTTCATTATATACATCAATCATTTTTAGCCTATATTCATTATCTTTATCATTCCAAAAATCCATATCTCCCAGTTCTATTATAATTTCACAAGCTATATCATTTTGAGATTCACATACTTTTTTAAAATAATTTTTAATTTTTCTGTCATCACGATTTTGTTTGGCATTATATTCAATTCTAGCTTGCTCAAACTCATCTAAATATACTTGTTTTACATCATTTACAATATCATTAGTCCCATATACTGTTCTAATTAGTTCTCTTTGATTATCATGATCTCTTAAATTGTGTTTATTAACATCTGATAAGTCTTTTGCATTTTGAATTGCATTATTAGATAGAGAAGTAGTACCAGATAAATTATCTTTTGCAACTTTTTTGGCTAATTTACTTTTGTTTTTATCACTACCTAAATGAAAAGAATAAGCTAATTCTTGCTCCATAGAATCCCTCCTTTGAAATTTCTTCGTAGCTATGGACTTTGGCTTTGCCATAAGTCCTAACCCCCTATGAGTTTTGACATTTTATCAAAACTCGGGGGCTGTGCGAGGCAATAAAATTTATCTTACATAGACAAATTTTATTCAAATTAACTATCACCTCGTCAAAGCAAATTTCACTTCACCAAAGGTCATATTATCATCTGACCTTTTAGTTCTTTCTTGATATTCCTTATCTAGTTTTATTTTATTAATAAAATCAATATCTCTTTTTAACAAAATATCTTTTGGAGTAAATTTTAGTTCTTCTGTGCAATCTGTAATATTTAGTTTTTCTTCAAGTTCTACAATAGTTTTTTCAACAATATGCTTTTCTTCGTTATATTCCTTTACAACATCTTCATAATATGTTGGATTTTTTGTCCTTTTTCCGTGAACGAAATCTCCTTTGTATATTTCATTTTCAAGAATTGCAATATAATATAAATTTTTCAAAGTGCTCGTAAACATATAGCTTTTGACGAACAGCTATATGCAATTAATTGGCTATATTATATCACGATTTCAAGAAATGTTAAATATTTACAAATTTATATTTTTTTCAAATATTCTTCTAATTCTGATAATTTAATCTTTTTAGTTAAGTTAGAAATATATACATCATTTGAATAATTAAAAACTAAAAAAGTAATATTTTTAATAATGACTCTATGTGGTTCAATATATGTAAGATTAGTTTTCTCTAATTTTCTAATGCTACCATTGATAAAAGTAGGAGTGACCTTAGAAAATTCACATATAAATTCAAGTCTCTGTTTTAAACATTCTTCAAATTGTAATTCTTGTTTAATTATTTTCAATTTATACACCATCCTTTCGTTTGGATGATTTTAATATTGTTTTAGACAACAAAAAAATCAACCAGATTTATTTTCTGATTGATTTTTGTATCTATCTGTTTATTAGTTCGAACAGAAACGTCATTGGTGCCAACAGGCAGAATCGAACTGCCGACCTACGAGTTACGAATCCGTTGCTCTACCAACTGAGCTATATTGGCATAACTCTGTTTTACTGTATAATTATAATATTTTTTCTTATAAAAATCAAGAAAAAGATAATTATTTTATCTTATAAAATAATTATCTTTTTTATAATTCACTTCATTTTTTAATACATTCCATCCATTCCTGCTGGCATTCCACCTTCTTGTGATCCGCAATTACAATTTTTTGGTTCTGGTGCATCTGTTACTAAACTTTCTGTTGTAAGTACCATTGATGCGATAGAAGCTGCATTTTGAAGTGCACTTCTTGTTACTTTTGTAGGGTCTACAATTCCTACTTTTTTCATATCTACATATTGTTCATTTGCAGCATCAAATCCTATTCCAGCTTCTGATTCTTTTACTTTATTTACAATAACTGCTGGCTCTAATCCTGCATTTATTGCTATTTGTTTTACTGGTTCTTCTAATGCTTTTAATACAATTTGAGCACCTAATTTTTCTCCATTTTCTAATGTATCTACTAATTTTGATACTTTTGGAATTACATTAATTAGAGCTGTTCCTCCACCACTAACAATTCCTTCTTCTACTGCTGCTTTTGTTGCAGATAATGCATCTTCAATTCTTAGTTTTTTGTCCTTCATTTCAACTTCTGTTGCTGCACCAACTCCAATAACAGCTACTCCTCCTGCTATCTTTGCTAAACGTTCTTGTAATTGTTCTTTATCATAATCACTTTGTGTTTCATTAATTTGTGCTTTTATTTGACCAACTCTATCTGCTATTTGTTGTTTGTCTCCTGCTCCATCTACGATAATTGTATTTTCTTTTTGTACTTTAACTTGTTTTGCTTTACCTAATTGTGCAATTGTTGTATCTTTTAATTCTAATCCTAAATCAGAAGTTATTACTTCTCCTCCTGTTAATACTGCTATATCTTCAAGCATTGCTTTTCTTTTATCTCCAAATCCAGGAGCTTTAACAGCTACTACATTTAGAACTCCTCTTAATTTATTTAAGATTAATGTTGATAAAGCTTCTCCTTCCATATCATCACAAATAATTAGTAATTTTCCTGATTCTTGCATTAAACTTTCTAGCAATGGTAAAATTTCTTGAATATTGCTAATTTTTTTGTCTGTAATTAATATATATGGATTATCTAAAACCGCTTCCATTTTCTCTGTATCAGTTGCCATATATGGTGATAAATATCCTTTATCAAATTGCATTCCCTCTACTACATTTAATTCTGTATTTGATGTTTTAGATTCTTCTATCGTTATAACTCCATCTTTAGAAACTTTTTCCATTGCATCTGCAATTAAATTTCCTATTTCTTCATTATTAGCTGATATACTTGCTACTCTTGCAATATCTTCTTTTCCATTAACTGTTGAGCTAATTTCCTTTAACCCTTCAACTGCTGTATTGACCGCTTTATCAATACCTCTTTTTATTGCCATTGGATCACTACCTGCTGCTACATTTCTTACTCCTTCTTTTATCATACTTTGTGCTAAAACTGTTGCTGTTGTAGTACCATCTCCTGCAACATCATTTGTCTTTGTTGAAACTTCTTTTACTAAACGAGCTCCCATATTTTCGAATTTATCTTCTAATTCTATTTCTTTTGCTATTGTTACACCATCATTTGTTATTAATGGTGCTCCAAAACTTTTATCTAAAACTACATTTCTTCCTTTTGGTCCTAATGTTACTTTAACAGTGTCTGCTAATTTGTTTACACCTTCCAATAAAGATTTTCTTGCATCTTCTCCAAATTTAATAACTTTTGCCATTTTTTATCCTTCCTTTCATTTATTAAGTTACAACTATTTTTATAAATAGCTTTTTTTATTTTACTTTATTATAAAACAATTGCTAATATATCATTTTGTTTTACTATTATGTATTCTTCTCCTTCATATTTTACCTTTGTTCCTGCATATTCACTAACAATGATGTTATCTCCTTTTTTTACATTCATTGTTTCTGCTTTTCCGTCTATAACTTCTCCTGGTCCTACTTCTATTACTTCTGCTATTTGTGGTTTTTCTTGAGCAGCTCCTGCTAATATAATTCCACTTTTAGTTGTTTCTTCGCCTTCTTTCATTTTTATTAATACTCTACTTCCTAATGGTTTAATCATATTTATTACCTCCTTATATTTTTAGCACTCTTCTTTGTTGACTGCTAATAATTTATACCCATTTTATTAAAAAGTCAATACTATTTTTATATTTTTCACACAAAGTTCACATATCTATTTTATTCATTGATACATAAGCTTATTACAATTTTTTTTATTTTCTTGCATTTTTATCCTATCCAGTTTATAATACTTATATGAAAAGATTAATTGTAGATAAAAAATATGATCAAAAAAAATTAAATAAATTTTTACAGGACAAAATTCCTAATCTTACATCTACTTTATTTTATAAAACTTTAAGAAAAAAAGATATTAAAGTAAATGGATTAAGAATAAAAGAAAATATTACCGTTTCAATTAACGACGAAATTTTAGTATATATCTCTGATGATTTATTAACTTCTAATATTAGTATAGATATATTTTTTGAAGATGATAACATTTTAGTAATTAACAAACCTTATAATCTAGAGGTTACTGGTAATAACAGTTTAACAACATATGTTCATCAAAAATATTCCAAACGGTTTTAGGCCTATGCCTTGTCATCGAATAGATAGAAATACAACTGGTTTAGTTTTATTTGCTAAAAATGAAGAATCATTAAACATTCTTTTAAATAAGTTTAAAAATCACGAAATTGAAAAGCACTACTTAGCATTAGTATATGGTATTCCAAAACAAAAATATAAAAGATGTGAAGCTTACTTGTTTAAAGATAATAAAAAATCAAGAGTCTATATAAGTGATACTTTTAAAAAAGGTTATCAAAAAATCATTACTACTTATAATATTTTAGAAACGAAAAACAATAATACATGTCTTTTGGATGTTCAAATAGAAACTGGAAAAACACATCAAATTCGTGCACATCTTGCACACTTAGGCTACCCTATTATTGGAGATCGGTAAATATGGACTAAATGATATAAATAAAAAGTTCGGAAAGAAATATCAAATGCTTTGCAGCTATATAATAAAATTCAACTTTAAATCTAATTCTGGTATTTTAAATTATTTAACCAATAAAAGTTTTATATTAGATAAAAATAAATTTATATAATAAGGAGATTTATATGTTTAGCAAAATAAATGTACTAATTAATGAAGAAAAATTACAATCAAGAATTAATGAAATAGCAAATGAAATATCGAATGATTTTAAAAATGAAGAAATCATATTAATCTGTGTTCTAAAAGGCTCTGTCTATTTTACAATAGACTTATCAAAAAAAATAACTAACAATTCTATTATATTAGATTTTATGAAAGTAAGTAGTTATGAAAATGGCTCTACATCTTCTTCTGGTAAAATAAATTTTGAGCTAGATATACATGAAAATATTGAAAATAAAAATGTAATTATTATAGAAGATATTGTAGATTCTGGATTAACTCTAAATTATTTATACAATTATTTAAGTAAAAAAAATCCTAAAAACTTAAAAATTTGTGTTCTTTTAGATAAAAAAGAACGAAGAACTGTACCTATAAAAATAGATTATACATGTTTTGAAATTGAAAATAAATTTGTTATTGGGTATGGATTAGACTATGATGAAAGATATAGAAACTTACCTTATATTGGATATATTGAAGAAAATTAAAAATAAAAAAGGATTGATAATTTTTAAAGAATATCGTATAATAAAAAGGTACTTGGGGATGTAATGGTTTCGACATACTACCAGAAGTATAGATAGCAAGTAGTGGATTCTCGTTGGCCACTTTAAAAAACGGGAAAATAAAAATAAACGCTGATAAACAAGAATTAGCATTAGCTGCCTAATTGCAGTTACGTCTTATTTTAATATGCCCACGTATTTTAATAGGATGTCATAACTAGTGGGAAACGAAGCTACTTTTTCTTTTAAAGTAGTAGGTATTTTAAAAAGATATATTATAATTTATCCTGTTTGTTGGAGAAATTGTAATGAATAAAAAAAACAAACTAAACTTGTAGAAATCTATGTGGAAAGTATTATGGACAGGAGTTCGACTCTCCTCATCTCCACCAAAAAATGAGACACTGGGGACAGGTCTTATTTGTCTCACATTTATTATTTTTTGCGGGTATAATTTAGTGGTAGAATGTCATGCTTCCGACCTGATAGCGAGGGTTCGATTCCCTCTACCCGCTCCATTTGAAATTAACTTATGGACTTAATTGTTTGTAAGTTTTTATTTTATATAAAACTTTAAAAGTTCTCTTATCACATAAAGGGGACTTTTTTCATACTTGAATTTAAAGTAATTGAAAATCTAAAACCTAATAAAGATTTTACTGGTATCTAGAAGCCTTTAAATATACAGTTAAATTAGTACAAATTAAAACATCCTATACACACCAACTTACAAGTAATAATACCTACTGAATACCAGATTACATATCCTACTATGCTTACAATACTAAAATACAAAGTTAATGAAATATCAAATAAGCCTTTTTATATTAAAGAATTTAAACAATTTTTGAAAAAATTTTAATTTTAGACTATACATTTTCCTATTTGTGAGGAAACATATGAAAGATGATTTTAACACATAAATAAAATAGTTGCAATTCAGATTCTTCAAAATTACAACTATTTATATTAGTTTATTTACTTTTTTCCTTTATATAGTCACAAATAATATTTACTATTTTCTCATTTCCAATAGAACAATCAAGGCAAATATCATAATTTTCTTTTGCGCCCCATTTTTTATTAGCAGTTATTTCATAATATGAAGCTCTAGATTTGTCAGATTGAACTATATGTTTTTCTGCTTCTTTGTAAGTATCTTTATACATTTCTTTAATTTGATTTATTCTATATTCACTTGGTGCATATAAAAATACTTTTATTAAATTAGGATTATCTTTTAGTATATAATCTGCACATCTACCTACAATTACACAATCATTTTTAGTTGCAATCATTTTTATTGTTTCTGCCTGTTTAATCATCGAATCCTTTTCAGCATCTAAAGATAAATAAAATTTATATAACTCGTCATCATTATATTTACTTTCGATTAGTGAATTTTCAATTGCAAACTTTTTAACTTCTTCCTTATCAAAGAATCTTAATTCCAATTTTTGAGCCACTTTTCTTGCTATTTCTTTTCCACAAGTTCCATGTTCTCTTGAAATAGAAATTATTAATTTATTATTTATAATATTCTTGTCAGTCTTTTCTTTAAGTATTGCAATTCTTTCTTTATATGTTTTTCTTAATATAAATACTGAAATTATGCAAGTTACAATCTCTGCTATTGGGAAAGTCCACCAAACTATACTTGTTACATTATTAGATAATGTAAACAAGTATGCTATTGGAAATACTAATACAACAAGTCTTAATAAAGAAATTATTAATGGTCTTATTGCATATCCAAGTGATTGTAATATACCTTGTACTGCAACAGAAAATCCCATGAAAATATATCCTATACTTGCAATTCTTAAAGAAATTGTGCAAACTTCAATAATTTCTTTACTTGTACCACTAGATAACGCAAATAAACTTGATAATGGTTTTGCAAAAATCTCAAATATTACTGTTAAAATAAATGTTACCATTGCTGTATCAATAATCCCATATTTAATACAGTCATTTATTCTTTCTTTGTCTTTCATACCATAATTAAAAGACAATATAGAAATTATAGTATTAGATAATCCAAATGCTGAAAATAATGCTATTTGTTGTATCTTGTAGTATATTCCAAATGAACCAACAAGAATTGTAGGATCTGCTTTTGCTCCTCCAAGTATTGCATTTATTCCTGCCATCATAACAGATAATAACGCTTGCATAATTGCAGCAGAAACACCTATTTTGTATATTCCTTTAATTATACCTGTTTCAGGTTTAATGTATTTTAAACTTCCATTTATTTCTTTGTTTTTAGTATAGTGAAAAACCATTGCTATAAATAAAGAAACAAATTGTCCTATAACTGTTGCCCAAGCTGCACCAGCTACTCCCATTTCTAATGGAAAAATAAATATGTAATCTAATATAATATTTGTTACAGCACCTGATATTTGTGAAATAGTTGATAACATTGTTTTGCCAGTTGCTTGTAAAAATCTTTCATACACTGTATATCCAATTGAGCCTAATGATAAGCAAGTGCAAATTTTCAAATATATTGTTCCCATAGATATTACTTCTTGATTTCCACCTGCAAACAAGGAAATAAACCATTCAGAGCCAAATAAACCAAATAGCAAAAATACTATAAATATACATATACTTAAAAATATTCCATTTCCAGCTACTTTGTTTACTTTATCTTGATTTTTTTCTCCTAAGCTTTTAGATAATAAGGCATTTAAACCTATTCCAGTTCCCACACCTATTGCTATAATTAAAATTTGAATTGGAAAAGCTAATGTCAATGCTTGGTTTGCAATAGCTCCCTGTTCTCCCATGTTTGCTACAAATATACTATCAATAACATTGTATAAAGCTTGTAGTACCATAGAAATAATCATTGGCAGTCCCATTTTTAATAACAACTTTTTCATTGGTGCTTCTGCCATTTTATTCTTTTGTGTTCCTTCCATTTTACACACTCCTTCTATTTTTTGAGGCAAAAAAACGTAAGCCCTTTCTCTGGACTTACGCTTTCGCTACTCGATACATATATATTATAGCATAAATTTTATTTTTGTGTAATGCTTTTTTGGAATTTTGATAAAAAAATCTACACAATAAATTACTATTTAGTAATTAGTTTCAACTTACCATATGTTCTAATTATACTATTTTCTTTTGTTATTTTCATAAATTATCTCTCTATCTATAACTTTTTTTCATATATAAATGCTTTTTCTTGATATGCATTTCCTAATTTGTTTGATTCTTTGTTTTTTATAACTGTTTCATATATTTTTTTACAACCTAAATTTTCATAAAATTTATAGTTACATGATTCATCAGTTACTATTTGAAGGTTTACCATATTATCATTTTTAGCAAGTTTAAAAACATCTAATAATAACTTTTTTCCTATCCTTCTTTTTCTATAATCTTTATCTACTATTAATATAGAAACCTCTCCGTCAAAATAATTTTCTAAATTTTTAGGAGTATAATTATAATTTGTTTCATACTGTTTAAATGCTTTTAAATTTTTGATACTTTTACTTTTATATAACCTATTTTTAATAAATTTATAAAATTTCTTACGTAATTTATATTTAGTTGAAGAATTTTTAGAATAACCACAAAATCCTACAAGTCTGTTCCCATCCTTATATTTTATTATTGTTTCACTTTCTTCTAAAATATCAAACAAATATATCCAAGCACATATATCATTATCTGCCTCTGCTTCTTTTTTTCCTAAATTCCATTCTTTACTTAATAATTTTACAGCTTGTTTCATTTCATTATAATCCATATTAATTATCCTTCCAACTTTTGAAACAAATCTTTATATATTTTGTTTCTATTAAATTTTGTTACAATGATTATATTATGTTTATTTGTAGTGGGTTCATAAGAAATATCTTGTTTTATATTTTGACAATTTATTTCCTTTTTTATAAACCATTTTCTGTTTATCATATATGCTACTACCACTATATTCCAAATAGTACGACTTTCTTGTATTCCATGATATCCATCATTATAAAACTGGTCAATTAAATAATTACATAGTTCTGATTTTTTCTAATTTATCTTTTAAAGTATTTATATCTATTTTTAATTCAAATACTACATTTTTGTATAGAAAAATAATAAGATTAACTTTTGATTATTAGAGCAATATTAGTAATAGTATCAATTTCTAATATATAATTTTTATTATTTTTTAAAGCAAATTCTGTATTTTTAATTAATAATTTAATCCTTCTCTTCTTTTATTATTTGAAAATTTATTACAGCAGTAGATATTATTGATAATAAAAATATCAAATAAAAAATGTCTTCTCCAATATATTTTGAAATTATAGATAAAATTGCAAATATCACAACCTCTGCAAAACATAAACTCATTTGACCTACCGCAGATAATAAATCATGATCTTCTTTTGACTCTTTAATCATATTTTGTATAGAAGTTTGTATTGATGTTTCGTAAACTTTTTCTAAGTTATCACTGACTGTTTTATTTACAGAAATTACAAATTTATTTTTTGCAAAAAGGTAAATTGAAGTTATAATTAACCTTATTAAAGATACTAAGGTATTAGCCTTTTTTATATTTTTATCAGTATATTTTCCAATTAGTGTAACTGTAATTATTTGAAATAGTAATGATATTACAACTACAACAGAAAATGCTTTAAAATCTTTTAAAGCTATATATAAATATAGTGGAACAAATAATCTTTCTATTATGTGGTTTGCCCTTAATGCATATATAATTTTATATTTACTTTTACTATGTAATAAATATTTAATACTAGACTTAAATGTATTAGTTTTCTTTTCTGGTTTATAATCAATTTGTAAAATTACAATATATTGTAATATATAGAAAATAGTAATTATACTCAATAACACAACCTTATTATTACTTATTATTCCCCACGCTACTAAAACACTAGCCAAAACTATTCCTAATATTTTACTTATAAAATATATACTATTAAATCTTCCTCTATGTTTACTCTCTACATATTTATTAGAAAGTGAGTCAGATGATGGATTTGAAAGTCCCATTAATCCCATTGCTATTATAAAAATTATTATATTAGAATATAAATTCTCACTATTTAGCATAAAATAAGAATTTATAATACTAAATATATTTGAAATTAATACGCATTTTGCCACTCCAATCTTATTTGATATTGTTACAAATAATGGTGTTATCAATCCTGTAATAAGGAACCTCATACCATATATTAATAAAATCATATATATTGGCAGACCTGCTTGATATAGCATAACTGCCCCAAAAGTTTCGATTAAAGCATATGCAAAGTTGTAAAAAAATATGCTAGCATACATATATTTGTATTCTCTTCTATAAAAATATTCTTTCATTTGTTGCTCCTTAAATTATTTTATCTCATTTTAAAATACGCTCTTTTACATTTTCATCTATTTTATGTAGTCAGATAATTAATCAATAAATATATTATTTTTTTCTATATATTCAAAACTCTCCGCATTTTTTAGTATATTTATCTTATTTTCGATAAAAGTATTACCTGTTAATACTATGTTTTTACATTTTTTAAAATTTTTATTTATATCATTATCTTCATTTCCAATGCAAAACGCAGCTTCCTTAGAACTTTTTATAACATTACCATTAAATATTATATTTCTAGCCCCATAATCTACATATAGTCCGCCTTTATTGTCATATATATTATTAGAAGAAATTAAAACTGAATCTCCTCCCCTAATACCAATAGCATAGTGTCTACAATTTCTAACTATATTATTAGAAATTATTTGACCCTTAGGAAAGTTTTCTTTATTATGAAAAATTCCCTGATCTTCTAAAAATATTCCAAAATGTCCACATGATACACAGATGCAATTTCTAATAATATAATTTTCATTTTCCCACAAACCAGTACCTATTCCAATTCCAGCACCTCCATTGCCACCATAATTCCAAGATCTTCCTCCTTCATAAATGTATACAGAATCAATAACTACATTATCTAACATATCTATTCCTAGAGCTGTAGATGGTGTAGAAATAAGGCGCAAGTCTCTAAAGATACAATCTTTAATGCCACTATAATAAAAAGCCTTTCCCCTATGTGTATACTGATTTAAAGTAGCTTCAGACATATCAACTGTAAAATTTTGAGCATTTGAAGAATGTAATATCTCCTTTGAAAATTCGCTATTATGGCAAAATAAAGCTGAGCCTTTTTCTGTATTACCAACAACTTTTAGAACTGTGTCAGTTAAAGATTCTCCAATTAAAGATACATTAGATTTCATTTCACAAATTGCTGTTATATTCTTAGTCATATTCCATGAACTTTTTGCAGAATCAAAAATATAAACTCCTATAGGAATAAATATTACTCCTCCTCCATTGTTATGTACTAAATTTATAAGTGACTGTAGCTCTTCTGAATTATCTTTATTTTTTGGATTTAATCCATAATCTATTGCATTATATACTTTTTTATTTTCTTCTAATTTATTCATTTATTTCTCCTTTTTCTAAAAATTCTTCCACACTTCTTTTTATTTTTTCAAATTCAAATCCATCTGCCCTGCATGTTTTCCATTTCCTTTTATTTGCTTCATCTATATTTATCTGCGTATCATCAATAAATAAAATATTTTCTGGATTAATTTTAACAGTATTTTCTATATATTCAAAAGCCTTTGAATTAGGTTTGCTAAATCCCATTTTGTATGTTAAAAAAATATAATCAAATGAAGATAAATTTACTTGCTCATTAATTCTTGCTTCATCAAGTTTTACTAAACTTGAAAACATGGCAATATAGCATTTATCTCTTAAACTATGGGCAAATTTAACAACATCTTTATGATATGGTATTTTTTTGCCATATTCATAATATGCATTTTTATATTCATCATAATTACAATCTATATTTAATTTATCTTTTATCTCATTAAACCAATCTATAGTTGTTTGTTCATCATCATCAATAAATGTATTAAACAATTTCTTTCCATTGGTGCAAACTTCTAGTATCTCTTGATCTGTTAACTTACATTTATATTTTCTCATAATATCTATAATTGCTTTACTAATATTATAATAAGATTGATTATTGTTTTCAATCACTCCACCCCAATCAAAAATTACAATTTTATTACACTTTTCCATATTTTATTTTCTCCTATATAATTCTTTCTATTTGTTATTAAGATACTTTATATCAGTATGCATTTCGCATTCCAGCCAAGTTGCTTTTGTTCTTCAGCCTTTAATCGTTCAAATTCATTAATTAAAAGCAATTAAATTTTGGACTAATCTACATTCCAAATTCAAAAGCAACATCTTTGTGTGCATACATTCCACCATATTTTCCTGCTTTAGACATTATTCCAATTGTATTTGATGTAATCTTTGATATTCAACTTTTATCATTAATACTACTTATTTACATTGTTCTATTATTTTCTAATCTTTTGCGTTCCTTTTCTTGTTCTTTTTGTAATTTTACTTCTTCACTATATAGTTCTTTTTCTTTTATAGCTATTTTTTTACTTGCTGAACTAACATCGCTGACATATTTTACTCTTTTCTTTTTTTCTTTTTACATTTGAAGAATACAAATTTGATCCTCTTTTTATAAATTTTCTTTTATTTTCTGGAAATAAATCATACAAATTATATCCATGTTTTACTCCATAAAATTATATTTAACATTTCCCCAGTCATATCGTACAAATCTTGATAATTCTCTACTAACATGTTTTGATTCATCTGGAGTAAGTTTTGAAATTACTTTTTTAATATCTTCATCTAAGAATCTTTGTGAATAAGAAAACTTAGTTCGTAATCTATTGCCATAATTATTATTCATTCATATTCAATGATTGTAATTTATATTTTGATAGTATTTTTTTCCCTTTTTTATATTTTCCACTTTAGAGGATAAATATATTCAATTTTCTCATTTTTAGGCACATAATGTTTCTTTATTTTAGTTCTATTTGATTTTAAATCTGGTAATGCTTTTCTACAATATTTATCTAATTCACAAAATATATTTTGACAATCTATTAATTGTAATGGTCTATTACCAATTTTTTTAAATTCTAAATTAAGTCTTTTAAACTCTTCATCTTGATGTTCATACATATATCTTATAATATCTTCATTAGTCATTTTACCTTTATCTATAAAACATTTCTTTATTCCACGCAATGAACCAGGGCCAGCAACTGTAAATTCATCTTCTTTCCAATTTACAACTTCACTATAATTTATATCAGTTACTAATTGATAAGCCATAAAATTACCAATTAAAGGATAACTTTTTATAATATTAAATGCTTCTTCCATAGTGTTGCATTTAATAATTTTATCTTGTATTTTATCTTCATTAAACATCTTATTTAATAATGCCAAATGATTATCGTGTTTTCTATTATAACCAAATGCTTTATTTGCACAACTTATATAAGCATCATTATATATTTTAATACCATTTGAAATAGCCTTTTCTAATATTTTAGAGTATTCTTTTATATTAAATGTCTTTAAAGTAATATCTCCAAAATTATTTAATAATAATTCCCAAGTAGATTCTTTATTAAATAATTTAAATAACAATATTCTAAATAGCATATCTTCATCAAAATAATTCTTACCGTTATATATAACATTTTTTAATAAATATTGGCTAACTCTATCATTAATCCTATAACTATTGCAAAATTTATATTCCTGTAAAATTTTATCATCAGTCCATGGAGCAGATTCTCCATTAAGCTTTTTCAAAAATATATTCTGTCTTTCGCAAGCAAAATACCAATATAAGTCATATACTTTCTGTCTTTTTTTCATAAAATCACCTCATCCATTTCAAACATTTCTTTTAGTTTATTTCCTACTTCATAACCTTTTTTATAAAATTCATTAATTCCCATCTTTAAATATTCATATCTATAACACAATTCCAAAGTAATTGGTCCACTATAATTACACTCCTTCAAATTTTTTACAACATTAGGCCAATTTAATGTTCCATCAAATGGAATTAAGTGAAGATCATCACTTTTATCATTATCATGTAAATGTACTGCAAATATTCTATCTTTAAATTTAGGAAAATCTAACTCATCATTAAAATGCACATGATAATGTCCAGAATCAAAACATATACCTACATTCTTATTTTTTATATTATCTATTACATAGTCCAAATAACCTTTAATTTTTGTATTTTCAAATGCTACTTTAATATTTAATTTTTGGGCATAATCAACAATTTCCTGTAATCTCTTTAATCCTATTTCATTATATTTAGGTGCTTCACTTTTACTTGTCAGATGCATAATAACCATTGGTATGTTATTATTTCTACAAATTTTAATATCATTTTTATATCTATCTACCAATTTATCTCCCGCTTCTTTTTCTAACCATAAATCATTTATGTTTTGATAACCTAGATGTGCAAAAATAATATTTAATCCTTTTTTTCTTATGTATTCTAATTGTTCTTCTTGTGTTGGCTTCCAATCTCTGTTATACCATTGTATAAACACATTAGTAAATCCCGCATTTTTGATAGCATCTATTGTTTCTATTGCACTTACATCTTTATTAGCATTACTTACAACTACAGCAATATCTCTATCTTTCATTTTTTACTCCTTTTAACTTTATTAATATTTAAGAAATTATTTTATGCTATTTTAAAATGTTCTACTTTTAATAAAGTTATATTATAACTTTTCAAGTAAATTTTCATTTTAAAAAAATATATTAATTTATTTATTCTTACTTATTCCTAATACCATAAACCTTATTATAGGTATTCTTTTAACTATCTCAATTAAAATAGGTAATGCTATTATTGTTCCTATTAAAATAACTATATAATTTAAAATAAAAGGTAAATTTAAAAATGTTACTGTTACATATCCTAATAGTAGTACAACAACATAATGAAGAATATATATGTTAAAATTATTCTTTGTCATATAAACTGTAAATTTATTTTTAAAATTTAGAGATTTGCTTCCTATTCCCATTATTGATAATATCATAATCCACAAATACAAATTAGTAAAGAAACTATTTAATATTTTATTGTCTGTATAATTCTGTCCATAATATGTATATACATAACATATACCAGTTACTACTGAGATTAAACTTAATTGAATAGATATTTTTTCCAATTTTTTTATTAATTCTTGATTAGAAAATACATAGTATCCAAGAAGCATCATAAATAAATATATTCCAAATCTATATACAGTAATTAATGGAGTATTTAATATAAATGAACTTCCCCATACAAGTAAAACTAATATGAATAGTATTAGCAAATTTATTTTTTTGCATAAATTGTTTATTTTCTCTTTTTTATCTATTTTTCTTATTAAAACAATTAATAATGAACCTATAAATAATACATGGCAAAACCATAAAGGTCCTATTCCCATAAGACTATATATAAAATATTTAATAAATCCTGGTATATTATTTCCATTTCCAGCAAACATATCTGTATATTGTGCAGTAATAAATCCCGAAATCCAACCATATATAAATATTCCTAAAACTGATGGTAATAGTATTCTTTTGGCACGATCTTTTATAAATTCTTTATTGCTTCTTTTTCTTAATGAATAGTTACAGGAAATCCCTGATACAATAAATAATAAACACATAAACCACGGATATACAAATATTAAAAATGTATCCATTATTTGAATTCCCTTAACTCCTATATTTGATATTACTCCACTATTATTAAACAAATATATAATATGATAAATAATTACTAATACAACTGTTATCCATCTGATATTATCTAAATAATCTAATCTTTTATTTTCCATTTTTTCCTCCTAAAATATCATCGCCTATATTTTCAATTACATCAGATTTTACAAGTGCAATTCCTTTGTCTTTGTCACATAATACAATAATTGAATCTCCTGGTTTGATATTAAACATATCTCTTGCATCCTTTGGAATTACTATTTGCCCCTTTTCTCCAACCTTACATATTCCTACATATTTATCTTTTTTCATTTTACTTTTCCTCCTTCTTAGGTTGTATTCGTTATACTTTTCATACTTATTATACTTCTTTTTTTAAATTTTCAACAAAAAAGATTAATTTTTTTACCTAATTCTTTATATCTTTTATTTTAATATCAATATAATAATTATTTCATATAATGTAATGATTATTTATTTTATCTTGGAAAGGTTTGATAATATTATGAAAGATTTTTTAAAAAATAAAGACACTTCTAATTGTCAAAACCGTATTATTAATTATTTTGATGATATTGTTCCTACTAATATTAATTATACATACTCAATTTTGACTTCTAACATTAATTCTCTTGCCTCTATTTACCCATTTTTAGAAATATTTAACATTGGATATAGCTACTTAAATAAGTCTATACCTTGTATACGTTTTGGAAATGGTACAAAAAAAGTTTTTTATAGTGCTGCAATTCATGCAAATGAATGGATTACTTCTGTTTTGGTTATGAAATTCCTAGAAAACTTATGTAAGGCTTATGCTCTAAATTATAGTATTTATAATTATAATGCAAGATATATTTATAATAATGTTTCTATATATATTGCACCTATGATTAATCCTGATGGAGTTGACTTAGTCACTGGTAATTTATCTTCAACTTCTATTCCTTATCTTTCTGCTAAGCAAATTGCTAATAATTATCCAACTGTTCCTTTTGTAAGTGGTTGGAAAGCAAATATTCGTGGTGTGGATTTAAAAAACTACCAACCAATTTGCAAAGCCTTGCAACTCTTTACTTGCACAATTTTAAGAACTTTTATTTTTATATTATTTTATCAATTTTTTTACTACTATAATAAATTCTACTTACTTCCAAACCATTATTTTTTCCTGAAATGAAGAGAGTGTCTTAGAATAGACACTCTCTAGAATTCGGAATTATTCTTCATCTCCCATGTCATCAGTAGCTATCCATGCCTCACTGAAATCGCACTTATGTTTTTCCTGATACTTCATTGCCTCTACACAATGCCAAACAAATGCATAAATCACTGCTCCTACACAAGCAGCACAGATTACAATTGCTATCTCCTCTCCTTGGCTGACATTAACTTTAAATATCTTCAAAATTAGTTCGGCAAGTATTGGCGACCAGCCAAACATTAGAAATACTATACCAAGACATCTAAGACAATCACAATTCCGTACTCCATTTACCAAAGCCTTAAAAAATTTTTTAATCATAAATGCATCCTCCTTAATTGTATAGGCTTTTTCAAAAATAGTTCTATTATCATTTTACCCTATCTTATATAAAAAATCAAATTTTATTCTTTCATTTTGTATCTATTGAGTGTAGGTTAGTCAATCATTTGTCACAAATTATTTAAAATAAATACTTTGAGCACC
>ERZ831634.38-NODE-38-length-147826-cov-12.939995_pt1 | contig 147826 bp, 130 predicted proteins | sample MGYA00519953_ERZ831634 | MGnify/ENA primary metagenome ERZ831634 (study PRJEB31850, sample SAMEA3708718) | human gut metagenome | biome: human gut; feature: human-associated habitat; material: faeces | place: China | collected 2014 ... | reverse complement strand
TCTTTTTGATCGTCTCACAGAGAACCTCAAAATTCTCTCCGCGTACTTTTTCCAGCGCATTTTTTACAACACCCGGTCCGCTGACTCCGACATTAATGATCGCATCTGCCTCGGTCACTCCATGGAAAGCTCCTGCCATAAACGGATTATCGTCCGGTGCATTGCAAAAGACCACCAGCTTCATGCAGTCGGCAGAATCGTTGTCCTTTGAAATTTCTGCCGTCTGAAGAATAATCTCGCCCATAAGCCGTACTGCGTCCATGTTAATGCCCGTCTTGGTGGATGCCAGGTTTACGGAACTGCATACACGTTCAGTACTGTGCAGTGCCTGTGGAATAGAACGGATCAGAAGTTCATCCGCTTTCGTCATGCCTTTAGATACCAGTGCGGAATATCCGCCGATCAGATTGACGCCGACCGTCTTTGCTGCACGATCCATAGTTGCGGCGATTGTAGCAAAATCCTCCGGTGTCTTACAAGCCGAACCGCCCACCAGCGCAATTGGTGTCACAGAAATTCTCTTATTTACGATTGGAATGGAATAACTTTTTTCAATCTTTTCTCCGGTCGCTACCAGATCTTTTGCCACGGTTGTAATCTTGTTGTAAATATTCTGATTCAGACGATCCAGATCCGAATCAATACAGTCAAGAAGACTGATCCCGAGTGTGATGGTTCTCACATCCAGATTCTCCTTCTCGATCATTTCGTTGGTTTCCTGTACTTCCCAGCTGTTAATCATTCTTTGCTTCCTCCATGTTTTAGATACGATGCATTTTTTCAAAAATTTCTTCGCGCTGACATTTGATTGAAACGCCTATTTTTTCTCCCAATGCATCCATTTCTCCGGAAATCTCTGCAAAGTGCTTCTTTGCATCTGCCATATCCACAATCATCATCATATTAAAAAATCCAGAAACAATCGTCTGTGAAATATCAAGCACGTTTACGCCGTTGTCAGCAAGATAAGTACATACCTTTGCAATAATACCGACGGTATCTTTTCCTACTACTGTAATAATTGCTTTGTCCATTGTTTTTTCCATAATATAAACTCTCCTTTTTACTCTGCACGAATTACAGGCGAAACCGCATTTCTTTTTGCCACATACATCGGGAAATCATCCGCTTTGTACGGATTATCCCCCATCGTAACTTCCAGACGCACTGCTTCATACGCCAGTTCCTCGTAATTATTTTCCTTGCTTAAATGGCCCAGTACCACTGTGCCGAATTTATCATGAAGAAGTTCACAGAGCAGCTGGCCACTCCGCTCATTCGACAGATGTCCCCTGTTTCCCATAATCCTGCGTTTCAGCGGATAAGGGTATACGCCCGTTTCGAGCATATGAATATCATGATTTGCCTCCAGCAGCAAAGTATCAAGTCCCTGCAGCTGCTGCACAATCTCATCATCATAATTTCCCAGATCGGTTACTACCGCAAAGGTACGGTTTTCTTTTTTTATCCGGTATGCCACAGGATCCGCCGCATCATGTGAGATATGGATCGGGGTAATCGTCAGGTCTCCGATTACAAAATCTTCCTGCGGAACAATTTCATGAAATAATTCCGGGTCGATCTTTCCCACAGACGGCGTGTTCTTAATGGCTTCAATGGTTCCTGCTGTTGCATACATCGGCAGCCCATATCTTCTTGCCATAACACCAAGTCCCGCGATATGATCCAGATGTTCATGTGTAACCAGAATCCCATCCATATCCTGACTCTTTAAATCCACCTCGTTTAATCCATTCTCAATCCGCTTTCCGCTGATCCCCGCATCAATTAACACATGGTGGTTGTCCGAGCCTACACAGATACAGTTTCCACTGCTGCCACTTGCAATACTGCATAATTCTAACATACTATTTCTCTTTCCAGTAAATTTCTACCCGGTCTCCATTATTAAGCGGCTGGGAAAATTCAGCTTCCATGCCATTTACAAGCGTTGCAATTGCACGTCCGTTTCCGGCGTTGAGATCAAACGTGATCCGGTCAAAAACATCCACAAATATGTAATCTTCTTTTCCCGTAAGTTCCACCGTCTCGCCATTTACCGTGACAACACAGACCGTATCTTTTTTCTCCGACTCAGCCGCCTTGGCCTCCCCGGAGGTTTCCGGAGTCATTTCTTCCCGCGATATTTCCGCGGAATCTGTAACCCCCTCTGTTGCATTATACCGATTCTCACTCTCTGACGCAACCCCGAAGCTTAACGGTGTCCAGTCAATGGAGAAATTTTCGTATACCAGGGTCTCCATCCCCGCTTCCCTGTTATTGACCAGAATTTCACTGTCCGGGTCAATTTCCACGTCCATAAATTCTGCAATCTGTGCAACGGTATAAAAATTCCGGGTCTCGATGGAATCTCCCTCCTGAATTTCATAGGAATCCGGTTCAAGGCTTCCGTTTACCTCGACAAATTTCGGACATACCACGTTCTGTCCATTGATCACAAACGAAATCACGGACTCGTGATACTCCGGAAGCTGTCCGATGGTATACACCGCATTATCTCCTGCCGTTGATGGCTCAATCGTAATATCGGAATTTGGCTCCAGCGGTGTGTTGATATTTGCCGGTTGGCCATTCATCGTCACTATGGCGGCCTCCCCAGCCTCTCCTCTTGCGATTCTTGCGCCTCCATTCACGGTGAAATTGATCGGCATTCCGCGTTTCGGAAACAGCTGGTCATTCGGAAATCCCGCCTGCATTGCCGCATCCACAATGGTAAGTCTGTTATTATCATACAGTTTCAGGCGTTCTCCGTTGAAGCGGACCATAATAAAATTATTTTTCTGTTCATAATAATTCAGGCAGATTCCAATCGGTGTGACAAGCAGCGGATCTTTTTTGATATCTTCCTGCTCAAATGTCACTTCTTTAAGCACTTCTTCGCCTCTTAATGCCACACGCTCCGTCGGCAGATCCAGATGCCCGGCAAGTTTTTCCGTAAATCCGTGAATCTTTCCGCCACCACCGACAACAAAGCAGGCGCTTACGGTTTTATCCCCATTCAGTTCCTTGATCTTTGCAGCCACCTCGGAAGTAATCTTCTCCACCGTCGGGGCAACCAGCTCCCAGATCTCCTTGGATGGAATTGTATGGGAAATACTCATAATATCCTCATATGTCACTTCATCCTCACTCGAAGATGCCAGTTTCATTTTCTCTGCAGTCTGAAAATCAACCAGATACTGCTGCACGATCAGCTCGGTCAGTTCATCCCCTGCATATGGAATCATACCATAAGCTATGATACTTCCCTCTCTTGTGATGGAAATATCCGATGTTCCCGCTCCGACATCGACCAGTGCAATATTTAACATCCGGAAATTTTCAGGGATTGCCACATTGATCGCCGCAATTGGCTCCAGTGTCATATTGGCAACCGTCATTTTAGCCTGACCGACTGCGGAATACAGCCCGTCCACAACATCTTCCGGCAAAAATGTTACGATAATGTCCTCACCGATTTTATTTGCTTTATGTCCTTCAATACTGATAAATACTTCTTCGTTTAAATAATATTTCACAACCGAATATCCGACACAGTAAAACTTATATTTTGTGTCATTCTGTTCCCGCAAAATATCCTGTGCCTGCTCTACCCCCAGAAGATTTAATGTGTGGATATCTTCTCCTGTGACGACCGACTCCTCCGCATACTCATACTCCACATGCGTAGTGACGGTTTTTAACACACGGCCGGCGGCTGCAATACACACTTCCGAAAGCGGTGCATCCAGCTGCGCCTCCAGCTCTGCTTTTACAGCGGAAATCGTACGCGCCACTTTTCCAATATCATGAATCTGTCCATCCAGCATGGACCGTGTCTCATGCTGTCTGACATACTGTGCCTCTACAATAAAGGCTCCATCTTCTGTCCGGTGTCCAACCGTTCCCACCACATTGCGGGTTCCTATATCCAAACCAAATACGTTATTCATATGCTTCTCTCCTCAGCGCTTCCTCTGTCTGTGTCAGTGTTTCTTCCAATGTCCCGTTATTATCTATTACCACCCGGCAGTGTCTGCGGTATTCCTCCTCACTCAGCTGGCTGGCAAAAATCCGGTCCACATGTGCATCGGAATACCCTCTTGATGCCTTCAGACGAGCTCTCCGGTTTTCTTCTGTAGTATAAATATACCAGAGTTCATCACAGATTTCATCATAATGTTCCTCGATCAGAAGTGCAGCTTCCAAAACCAGCAGAAAAAGTTTTCCAGCCCGTTCCTCTGCCTCTTTCTGCTGCAGAACATATTCCCGGACCGCCGGATGTACAATGGCATTCAGTTCTTCTCTTTTCCGGTCATCGGAAAAGATGACAGTTGCAAGCTGCGCACGGTCAAACGATCCGTCCGGCTGGTAAATGTCTTCCCCGGCAAATTTTTCTTTTAACTTTTGAAAACATTCCGTCCCCGGCTGCATCAGATCATGTGCAATCTCATCTGCCAGCATAACCCTGATCCCCGGCTTTGACGCAAGATGTGCAAGTATGGCAGATTTTCCTGCTCCCACCCCTCCTGTAATTCCAATAAACCGCATTCCATCACCTCCCGGGTTTGTTCCTTTTCGTATATTTTTCTTAATGAGCCTCATACCAGTCCTGTCCGCATGCCGTACCGACGGCAAGTTCCACTTTCAGATCGGCTGCTTTTTGCATTTCTTCTTCCAAAAGTGCAATGACCTTTTCCTTTTCTTCCTCCGCAGTCTCAATCAACAGTTCATCATGTACCTGCAAAATCAGACGCGAACGGAAATGTTCCCGGATCAGACGGTCATGTACCCGGATCATGGCAATTTTGATAATATCCGCCGCCGTTCCCTGAATCGGGGCATTCATGGCGACACGCTCGCCAAACTGTCTTGTCATAAAATTACCCGATGACAGCTCCGGAATCGGACGGATGCGTCCAAACAAAGTTCTTGTATATCCCTTTTCCTTTGCCTGTGCTACGGTGTTGTCCAGAAATTCTTTGATCTTCGGATATGTTTCAAAATAGCTGTCGATAAATCCCTGCGCTTCTTTGGTTCCTATATTTAAATCCTGACTCAGTCCATAGGCACTGATGCCGTATACAATTCCAAAGTTTACAGCCTTGGCATTTCTTCTCTGTAAGTCTGTCACTTCATCAAACGCTACATGAAATACTTTGGATGCCGTACTTCGATGAATGTCCTGATTTTCGCGGAACGCCTCAATCAGCTGCTCATCACCGGACATATGTGCCAAAAGCCGCAATTCAATCTGTGAATAATCGGAATCGACAAACAAATCTCCCGGCATTGGATGAAATACTTTTCTTATCATCTTTCCAAGTTCAATCCGGATCGGGATATTCTGCAGATTCGGATCTGTACTGCTCAATCGCCCGGTTGCCGTGATCGTCTGATGGAACGTTGTATGGATTTTTCCGGTTGCATCAATAAAGTTTGACAGACCATCTGCATAGGTAGATTTGAGTTTGGAAAGTTTCCGGTATTCCAGAATATCTGCAACAATCGGATAATCTCCGGCAAGTTTTTCCAAGACTTCTGCAGAAGTCGAAAAACCGGTCTTTGTCTTTTTTCCATTCGGAAGCTGCATCTTTTCGAAAAGAATCACGCCGAGCTGTTTCGGAGAATTTATGTTAAACGTCTCCCCCGCTTCCTCATAAATTTTCTGTTCCAGTTCCCCGATGGAAACCGACAGTTTCTGACCATACTCTTTTAATGCATTGGCATCGATACAGATTCCATCCTGTTCCATATCCGATAAGACAAACACCAGAGGCATCTCGATTTCGCGCATCAGCTGCTCCATCCCATGTTCCTTAAGTCCTTCCTTAAGAACTGCGGCTGATTTCCATGTAATATAAGATTCCCAGCAGGCATACCGGAGCACATCCGCTTCCTTTTCCGTGATGACATCCCCCGGCATCTGTTTGCCAAGCAGATCTGTTCTCGACGGAATCATCAGTCCCAGATAGTCTTTTGCAATATCCTCGTATGGATACGCTCCCTTGAGTGGATTGAGCAGGTATGCTGCAATCGTACGGTCAAAAAAACGGGTTCTCATTTCTTCCGGTACATCGTGCAGATCAAAAGCAGCCAGCGCCGGCTTTAAATCTGCCGCATACAGTTCCTGTCGTTCCAGTAGATCCTGTTTTAATTTTTCTGCCGGAAGTTCCTGTGAAGCCACCATAAGATAATTGTCTTCTTCCGAAAACGAAATGGCAAGCCCGGCAAATTTCTGTTCCTCTGCGGTATCAAACAGGGAAAGCTGCTGGTTTTGTACTCCCTGCTCCACCACATAAAAGCCTGCCGCTTTTCCCTCGGCTTTTTTCCAGATCCGGTCTGCCGTCTTCTGATCCTTTACGATCTGAAAACTTTCTTCCGCATGGTTTTTTGGTGCGTCCACGGTAAACCGGTTCAAAAGATTTTTAAATTCGAGTCTCTTACACAGCAAATAGGCTTCCTCTGTATACAGAGAAGCCTTTCCGTCTATCTTTGCATTGGCAAAATCATAATCCACCGGAACATCTGTGATGATGGTTGCAAGTTCTTTGCTCATCACTGCCTGATCCCAGTATTCTACAATATTTTTGGATGCACGCGGTGGCTTTACCACATCCGCATGTGCATGAACTTCCTCAATGCATCCATACTGTCCGATCAGCGCAGTCGCTGTTTTTTCTCCAATTCCCGGCACACCCGGAATATTGTCTGCCGTATCCCCCATCAGGGCTTTTACGTCGATAAATTCCTTCGGTGTCACCTGATACCGTTCTTTGACATCTGCCGCCAGATAATCTTCAATCTCTGTTCCGGTACGCTTCGTCTTTGGAATACGAATCCTGACATGATCCGTAGCAAGCTGCAGCAGATCGCGGTCCCCGGATACGACAGAAACTTCCATCCCGGCACGCTCTCCCATTCCGGCAAGTGTACCGAGAAGATCATCGGCTTCGTATCCTTCCATCTCAATGGTACAGACCCCCATCGCCGCAAGCATTTCTTTCATCAGCGGAACCTGCTGCCGCAGGGCATCATCCATCGGTTTTCGTGTTCCCTTATATGCCTCATACATTTTATGACGAAAAGTTGGTGCATGAACATCAAATGCAACCGTCAGATAATCCGGCTGTTCCTCCTCTAATATTTTAAAAAGAATATTCAAGAATCCGTACACGGCATTGGTATGCAGACCTTCGGAATTTGTCAGATCCGGCAGTCCAAAAAATGCACGGTTTAATATGCTGTGTCCATCAATCAGCACCAGCTTTTCACTCATTACTTCTATTTCCTTCCCGGCCACGGTTTATATTGCCCGTGTTGCCTCCTTCAGCCATGCCAGCTCCTCTCCCTGCAGATACGGGGAAACAACTTTGTATACATTGGCATGGTAATCATTCAGACGTTTCTTTTCAACCTCCGTCATCTGTTTCGGATCGATAGCATCCAGATCAAACGGAACATAGGTCAGATTTTCAAAATACATAAACTGACCATATTCATTTTTTTCGCCTTTTTGGCATACTAATTCGTTTTCCAGACGTATTCCGTATTTTCCTTCGATATAAATTCCCGGTTCATCCGTAGTTACCATTCCTTCTTCAAAAACAGCTCCCCCCGGACGATCCTCAGTTCCTTTATAGCGGAATGCATTCGGTCCTTCATGCACATTGAGCACATATCCCACACCGTGTCCGGTCCCGTGTTTAAAGTCAAGTCCGGCTTCCCAGAACGGTTCACGCGCGATAATATCAAGGTTCATCCCGCTGCATCCATACAGGAAACGGGCATTTGCCAGATTCATATTGGATCTGCATACACGGGTAAAATCCGCTTTCATCTCTTCTGTCACCGGTCCGAGTGCAAATGTTCTCGTAATATCTGTCGTACCTTCCAGATAATGTCCCCCGGAATCCACCAGAAGAAGTCCCTCCGGTTTCAGTGGAACATCACTTTCCGGTGTTGCTGCATAATGTACGATTGCTCCATGATCCGCATACCCGCAGATCGTATCAAAGCTCAAATCCAGCAGGCCTTCCTGTTCTCTGCGGAGACTCTCCAGATAATCCGATGCGGAAATTTCCGTCATTGGAATTTTCCCCACATTTTTCTTCAGCCAGTACATGAATCTGCACATTGCCACTGCATCTTTTACATGGGCTTTTCTCGTATTGGAAATCTCTGTCTCATTTTTGACAGCTTTCATCTCCAGCGTCGGATCTTCTGCATCTATAATCTGTGCAGACTCCGGCAGATTATTACAGATTTTTGTATTAACCACAGCGCGATTAAGCAGAATCGTCTGATTCTCCAATGTTTTTACATACTCATAAAATGCCTCATACGGACGCGTGGTAATTCCATTCTTCTGCAGATATTCCCGCAGGGTATCATCGACAACTTCTTCCTGCAGGAACCAGATGCACTGTTCCTGTGTCAATGCCAGGTAGGAAAGAACAACCGGTACATAACTGATGTCATTTCCACGTACATTCAAAAGCCACGCAATATCATACAAAGAAGCCAGCAAATGCACCTCTGCACCTTTTTCCTTCATTTTTTCACGGACTGCGGCAAGCTTATCTTTTGTACTTCTTCCACTGTATGCTTCATCCAGAATCCACACAGGTTCTTTGGACATCGGCGGACGATCTTTCCAGATCTGTCCGATCAGATCCTCCTGTACATAAAGTTTTCCGTGTTTCTTTTCTGCGATCTGCTGCAGTTTTGCGCCCCATCTTCCATTGACAACCCTTCCGTCAAATCCGATGGTCCCGCCCTCTTTCAGCGTCTGTTCCACATATTCATCAACCGTAGGAACATGTTCCTCTCCCATACGGTACAGTGTGACCGTTGTTCCTTCTAACTGTTTTGCCGCCTGCACAAAATATCTTCCGTCTGTCCACAGTCCGGCCTTAGTCCGTGTAATCACTGCTGTTCCGGCCGAACCGGTAAATCCGGTAATAAATCTTCTTGCTTTAAAATATTCTCCAACATACTCCGATTCATGAAAATCAGCGGTTGGCACAATATAAACTGCAATGTCCCTTTTTTCCATTTCCTGTCTGAGCGCAGCAAGTCTTTCCGGTATCATTGCATGTCCTCCTTCATCTCAAAAAATTTCGTATCAAGTTCCGGATAAGAACGTTTCAGGGAAATCGGTTTTCCGGAACGGTTCAAAAAGCAGTGGCTGCTTCTCGCCGTCGTCCGCAGTTCTCCGGTTTCCTTGTCCGTCATCACATACTCGACTTCCATCTTAATTCCGTTATATTTCACCAGTTTCGTCTGAATCACAACGGTATCATCAAAATGTACCATACTGTGATACTCTACCGCAATGGATAAAACCGGACTGATAATTTCCATTTCTTCCATCTGTTTATAGCTCAGCCCCATCTGATCCATCAGATCCATTCTCGCTTCTTCCATCCATTTCACATAATTGCTGTGATGAATGATGCCCATCTGATCCGTTTCGTAATATTTTGCATGATGTTCATACGGGAGTAATTTTATACCGGTCTGCTGTCCGGCAACCTGTATCTCGTTTCTCATATCAGACACCTCCTGTACAGAAACTTAACATCTATATTATGCCACAAGCAGACCAGAAATTCAATGAAGTTTCATGGTTTCCCGGCGGTGTTCCGGCACTGCATGAACCGTAACGTTTACTGTTCCTCATACACCTCTTCATAATCGCTCTCATCTGCAAATAAAACATACTTTCCGTCCAGATATCCCATATATCCGTTTTCTACCACATATCCCTTCATATTTTGTCTTCTTCCTTTCTTTTATTTCCCGTTCTTTTTGGTTGAAGACAGTATCTCATATTCAGTGTCCGATAAATGGTACACAAAATCCCCCGGAAATTTCCGGGGGATGAAAAACTACTTATTTTTCTTTTCTTTTTTTGTCGGTGGAATACTGTATTTGCGTGCATACGAATCAAAGCACTCCAGATAAGCATCGTCTTTCATGTGACGGACGCTCTTTAAATACTCATGGGTATCAAATTCCGAAGTCTCCGTCTCAATCATTGCTACCGCAACATTGGAACAGTGCGCTGCGATTCTTTCCAGATTCGTCAGCAGATCATTAAACGCAAATCCCTGCCGGAATTCACATTTTCCTTCCCGCAGTCTGGTTACATGCCGGTTTTTGAGATCATTGCACAAAATTCCGATCAGTTCCCGCAAAGGCTCGATTTTTGCAGCCAGCTCCAGATCATCCTCGCAGAAAGCATCAACTGTCAGATCGACAATCTCCCTGACTGCTGCCTCCAGCACGGAAAGTTCCTTCTGTGCCGACTCGGAAAACGTAATCTTCTTTTCCGAAATTTCATTTGCAACTTTAGAAATATTGACCGCATGATCCCCCAGACGTTCAAAATCGCTGATCGTGTGCAGGAATTTGGACACCTGCTGCATCTGGACGGTAGACATCTCCTGTCCGGTCAGCTGCATAAGATATGTGCCGAGCTTGTCCTCGTATTTGTCAATCAGGTTTTCTTTTTCCTGTACTTTATTGTACTTATCCTGGGAATAATCGCCCAACAGTGAAAGTGCACGGTTAATGTTCTTGCGTGCCTTCTTTGCCATGCCGTTGACCGCCGTATGGCTCTGTCCGATGGCAAGTGCCGGATACGCCAGAAATCGTTCTTCGAGAAGATCGAAATCTGCCTGCTCTTCCAGATCCTCCGGATCGTCTTTGATCAGACGGAATACCAGTTTCTCAATCAGATTAATGCACGGAAGCAGAATCATGATTGTTGCCAGACGGAAAATAGAGTTCATCATGGCGATCTTGATCGGGCTCATCGTCATATTCAAAAACTTAAAGTGTACAAAAGCATTGACACTGTAAAAGACAATCGACCAGAAAATCATACCGAACAGATCGTTCAGCAGATAAATCAGGGCTGTACGTTTTCCGTTTTTATTTGTACCGATGGAAGAAAGCAGTACCGGGCAGGCCGCTCCTACTCCAATTCCCATCGTAATCGGAAGTGCTGCCGCAAAACTGATACTTCCGGTCACGGACAATGCCTGCAGAATACCAACGGATGCGGAAGCACTCTGTAAAACTGCAGTAAACGCAATTCCCACAATAATTCCCATAAACGGATTTTCAAACTTTGTGAGAAGATTGACGAAATGCGGGTTATCTTTCAATGGGGAAACTGCCCCGCTCATCGTCTGCATTCCTACCATGAGGATTGCAAAACCAAGCATGATATCTCCCACATTTTTGTAGTTTGCCTTTTTGACAAACATCTTAAAAATAATACCGATAATCGCAACAACGGCAGAAATGGTTGCCGTGGACAACAACTGTGCGATACCGCTGGACCCATCAATATAGGAAAGACAAAGAATCCATCCGGTAACACTCGTACCGATATTTGCTCCCATGATAATTCCAATCGCCTGTGCGACTTTCATCATTCCCGAATTTACGAATCCGACAACCATGACGGTCGTTGCGGAAGATGACTGAATAATCGCTGTAACTATCGTTCCAAGAAGTACACCTTTGATCGGTGTATTTGTGAGCTTATACAATACAAGCTCCAGTTGGTTTCCTGCCACACGTTTGAGTCCGTCTCCCATCAGAGACATTCCATAAAGAAATAGTGCAACACCACTCAGAAGTGTCAGGACAATCATTATGCCATTCATATCTGTTTCCTTTTCTTGTTCTTCTTTTTTTTACATGCTTCGATTTATTATAAAACACTTCTCATGGTTTTTACAATCACTTTACTCAAATTTTATGTTTTTATTTTTGAAACAGACTCCGGATCATATCAAACAGCTTTTCAAAAAAGGCTGCTATCTTCTGTCCGATATTCTTGTCCGCAAGCTGATTCTGCAGCTGGGAAGCCCATGCAGATGCCTGATTTTTAATGGAATCCCAGTTCAGGTCCAGTCCCTGCAGTTTTTTCATCAGACCAAGAAGTTTCTGCTTGTCATCGTCCGATAATTTCAGATCATATTTATCCGCAAGTTTTTCAATCGCCTGTTCAATCTCCTCCGGCGTTTTGATCTTTCCACTGGCAATCTGCCCTTTCAGATCTGCAATCATCGCCTCCACATCATTGGAATCGCCGTCAATGCTCTGCTCAAGATCTCCGGTTGTGACAAGTTCATCCATTGCAGCATCCACAACCGATTCATCCAGTTCCTTTCCGGTCAGTTTTTCATATGCCTCAAACGTTCCGACCAGTGCTGCCGTCCCGGAAAGCGGAAACGGTCCCGCAACAATCACATTGGCATCTTCCACCCCTGCAGTGGCAAGTGCGTTCTTGTACATGCCCGCCGTACAGTAGTTAATGTTGTATGTGGATACCTTCAGCCCGTTACCGGAATCTGCCAGGGAAACCAGCACGGAAGAAAGCGCTTTCGTTCCGATCTGTTTTTTCGGAACATAAGAATCCAGATACTGATGTTCTTCTGCATTGCTCACATAAACCACATCATATTTATCAAAATCCGCCGCTTCGATCCCCATATAAGATAACACGGTATGCTGCTGGTCTGCAGTCAGATCCGCTCCGAGAGCCAGATATGGCTTGTCGTCCAGTGTAATTTCCACATCATCCCCGTTATCTTCCTGTGCATCCTCTGCCTCTGTCGCATACACCGGTGCCGGAACTGCTGCACTTCCAAGAACCATGCCTGCCACAAGAATCCCTGCCATATATTTTTTCAAACCTTTCATTTTTACCTCCATTCATAATCCAGAACAAATGTATTTCCCTGCACATGTGCTTTTGCCATGGCCCCGGTAACAACCGGCATCATAGGAGCCATGTGTCCGATGTCCAGATCCATGATCACCGGAACCTGATACTCTGCCAGCAGATCGGTTACTGCCCGGTAATGATCAATCCCGAATGCTTCTTCTCCGAAACACACCGGCCGTCCGATCAGAAATCCCTTCACATGCGAAAACCATCCGGCCTCTTTCATCTGCCAGATGGCACGGCGGATGGACATCACATGCAGATCACAGGCTTCCAGAAACCAGAGAAATCCATCCTCTTTATACCGCTCCTGAAATTCTTTTACGTGATCAAAGCGCGTACCGAGAAGGTTTACCAGACAATCCATACATCCGCCGATCAGTCTTCCCTCCATTGTAACATTTTCGGCTCCCTGTGGAAATACTTTCAGTTCCACAGGCTCCGTCACATGATACGGCGCCAGCGGATGTTCTTCATCTTTGACAGATTCTTTCTCCCACAGATCATAATTATGCACACGGGTAATCTTTCCGCAGAGCAGATCTAGTGCGTCCTGCACGGCCGGATGCCACGGTTCCATTCCAAACGCGGCTGCGCACGGTCCGTAAACAGCTGCCGTATCCGCAATCGTTGCAGATAAGAACGTAAAATTGGTATTATCGGAAAACCCCATATACCACTTTGGCTTCGCCTGCGCAATCCCTGCGAAATCAATATACGGAACAACTTCACACATCAGCTCCCCGCCTCCGCAGGAAATAATGACGTCATTTTCGGTTCCGCAATAGCTTTCATTCAGTTCTTTGCCACATAATGCCGGGTCGTTGCTGATCCCGATTCCCTTATCCACCAGACAATTCGGCCCCATCTGTGTATGATATTCCATCTGCCCAAACCGTTCTCTTGCATGTGCAAATGCTGTATAATAAGGTTCTGTCGCACAGCCGAATGACGGCGCAACAAATCCGATCGTTCCATGTTCTTTTAAAAATTCCGGAAATCTCATATTCACTCTCCTTTTTCGTTTCAGGCTTTTCCTGTTTCCTCATTATATAAGAAAAAAGACCGCAGTGCAATCCACTGACGGTCTCTCATACACAGTAACAACAAATATTTATCCCGCATACTGCGCAAACTGATAACGGAATTTCTGTAAAAAATACAGATAGTAGGATTTCATATTAAACCACAGGGAAAAATCCTTGCGATAATGAAATTTTGTAACATATAAAATTCCCTGACGATTGCACCATATATAAATATCATTCAGCCCAAGCCGCTTGATTCCGCGGATATTGCGCAGAAAGGTCTCAATTTTTGATAACTCTCCCTCATCACGGGCATACAGATGAAAAATGGTATTCGGGCATTCGATCAGAATATGTCCTGCCGGCTTTTCTGCCATATCATATACCTCCCTGATTACTCCTCTTATATGTATCTATGGTACTACAATATCTGTCAAAAAACCAGTCAATTTTACACATTTTTCCAATTATTTCACACGCCTTCTGCATTTGAAAAATCCGGAATAAAACTTTCTTTTGCCACCCCCGGCTCCTGAATGAAAGCCTGGGTAATTCCAAGCGCAATCGCAGCGTCCACATAGCGGTCATATGTGCGCCGGCTCACCCGGTGCGCAAGTTCCGGATAATCTCTGACATGTTCTAGCGGCGTATACTGACTCATCAGACTCACATAGATTTTATTCTGGTATGTTTCATATAAATACCGGACAATGTTTCTGGCATCTTTCAGACATCCGGGCAAAAGCAGCTGGCGCACAATCACCCCCCTCTTCATCACAGCTCCCTCGCAGGCTTCCTTCGGCACGTCTTCGCCTCTTTTTTCTTCCCACGCAAACACCGGCCGGGGCTGCTGACGCACCATCTCTGCAATTGCAGCCTTTGCTGTCTGCGGATAATCTGGTGCATGGGAATATTTTGCCGCAAGAAACGGGTCCATATACTTAAAATCCGGAAGATAAATATCCACGATTCCTTCCAGTGCCTTGATGGTATCCACATTCTCATAGCTTCCCGTATTGTATACAATAGGAACCGCAAGTCCCTGCCGTCTCGCCTGTTCTACCGCCCGGATGATATGCGGCACATACTGCCCAGGGGTAACCAGATTGATATTGTTCGCCCCCTGTTCCTGCAGTTCCAGAAAAATCTCCACCAGCCGTTCCGGTGTGATTTCTTTTCCCGCAGTCCCCTGTGCAACCGGCTCATTCTGACAAAACACACAGTGCAGGGCACAGCCGGAAAAAAAGACGGCTCCCGAACCTTTTGTTCCACTGATACACGGTTCTTCCCAGAAATGCAGAGCCGCCCGTGCTACCTTTAATGTCTCTGTCACCCCACAGATTCCAGTTTTTCCCTTACTGCGCTGCGCCCCGCATGTGCGCGGACACAGCATGCAATTGTCATAGAAATTATGATTTTTCATTTGTTTCACTTGCGATTCCTTTCCAAAACCTCTACAATGAAGTACACATACATTATATCATTTTAAGGAGCTACATATGAATCAGTCAAACTGTATGGTCGCACAGTCAGGCGGCCCAACCGCAGCAATCAACGCCAGTCTCGCCGGAGTCATCTCCGGAATAAAAAAGTCCGGCAAGTACGACACCTGCTACGGGGCAATCAATGGAATCCTCGGTATTTTAAATGAGCGTTATCTGAATCTTTCCCAGATGATCCCGGATGAAAAAACCCTTAACCGGTTAAAAGTTACACCGGCCATGTATTTAGGTTCCTGCCGGCACAAACTTCCGGACTACAAAGATGACGACTCTGCTTATGTATTCATCTTCAACCAGTTTGCAAAATTAAACATCAAAGCCTTTTTCTATATCGGTGGCAATGACTCCATGGATACTGTACTTAAATTATCCGATTATGCCGCCAAAATCAAGAGCGACATCCGGATTATCGGAGTTCCAAAGACCATTGACAACGATCTATGCATGATCGACCACACACCCGGATTCGGTTCTGCCGCCAAATACATTGCATCCACAATGCTGGAAATTGCACACGATACGTTTATTTACGCGGTAAAAAGCGTCACTATCGTAGAAATTATGGGGCGCGATGCCGGATGGCTCACTGCTGCCAGCGCCCTGGCACGAAATGACTACAACACTGCCCCACATTTTATTTATCTCCCGGAAGTTGCATTTGACAAAGAGCAGTTTCTGACCGATATCCGGAACAAATTAAAAACATTAAACAATGTGATTGTTGCCGTATCCGAGGGAATCCGTGACAAAAACGGAGACTACATCACAGCTTCCAAATCAGTGGCTGACCAGTTCGGACACCAGCAGCTCTCCGGAGCCGGAAAAGCACTTGAATTTCTGGTCAAGGAAAACATCGGCGTCAAAGTCCGTTCCATAGAAATCAATGTATTGCAGCGCTGTGCCTCCCATCTGGCATCTGCTACCGATCAGTCAGAGGCATTTGCACTCGGAGAACATGCTGTTTTGCTCGCTGAGGAAGGTGTAACCGCCTCCATGGTAACCCTGACGCGCACCTCGAATACCCCATATGCGGTAGCCTATGACCATGCCCCGATCCGCGACATTGCCAATGAGGCAAAATCCATCCCGCGTGAATGGATCAATGCACACGGAAACGATATCCGTCAGGAGCTTTACAACTATCTTTATCCGTTAATCCAGGGAGAGGTTTCTCTCACCTATCAAAACGGTGTACCGGTGTATATGCCGGTTCCTCATTTAAAACCAGATCACGTCTCATAAAAAGGAGAGTTTTATGGCAAAACGAACAACCTCTTTGAGGGTACTCCGCGGCATTCTCTGCGGTACAGGTGCAGCTGTCATCGGCATCTATGCAGGTTTTTGTGTTTATTACCACGGGCATTATTTCCCCCATACAACCATCGGTGGGATTTCCTGTGGCAACCAGACTGCGGATGATCTGGAAGCAAAAAACATTGCTTCCGCGCAAAATTATCAGCTGCACATAACGGATCGCAAAGGGAACAAATACACACTTTCCGGAAGTGACTTTTCCTATACTTACAAACGTTCCGGTGAAGAACAATCGCTTGTAAAACAGCAGAAAATCCTGTTGTGGCCGGTTGCCCTGTTTCAAAAACACCAAATAGATCTGAACCGTTCTTTTCACTACGATGAAACCGCATTAAACCAGCTGACCGATGCGCTGGCTATCTTTGATCCTTCCTATATCGAAGCACCGGAGAATGCACATCTGCGTATTATGAATGATGATTATACCATCGTAAATGAGACACCAGGAAATACCCCCATCCGCGATGAGATCATAAAGGAAATCCAAAAAGCCATAGACGATCAGGAAACTACACTCACGCTTTCCGATGCCTGCTACGAAAAACCGTCCGTAACGGCAGATGACCAGCAGATTGCAGATACGGTTTCACAGCTTGACCGGTATATGGCCGCAACCGTCACCTACGAAATCAAAGGAGCTGACGAAGGGCTGGATAAAGCCGGTATCCTGTCTTTACTTGACCTCAAAAAAGACGGCTCGGTTTCCATCAATGATACCCGGCTGACTTCCTATGTCCAGCATCTGGCAAGTACTTACAACACCTATGGGGATGTACGGAAATTCAAGACAAGCAAAGGGGACACCGTAAAAATCGGCGGTGGCGATTACGGCTGGGTAATTGACAAATCCAAAGAAAAAAAAGAGCTCTTAAAAGACTTAAAAGGTGGAAAACCTGTAAAACGGGAACCTGTCTATGAGCAGCGCGCCATGCAGAGCGGACTGGATGATATCGGCAATACTTATGTGGAAATTGACTATACCAGCCAGCATCTCTGGTATTACAAGGACGGATCACTTGTCACAGACACCGGCATTGTTTCGGGAAACATCAGCCGCGGAAACGGCTCACCGGATGGCATCTTTAAGATTGCATACAAACAGAAAGATGCCACACTTGTCGGCGAAAATTATGCGTCCGATGTCAGATATTTCATGCCGTTTGCCTACAATGTCGGCATCCACGATGCAAGCTGGCGCAGCACATTTGGCAAAGAGATCTACAAAACTTCCGGTTCTCACGGCTGTATCAATGTGCCTCCGAAAAAGGCAAAAAAACTGTTTCAGACTCTACAGGTCGGCACTCCGGTAATTGCCTATTACCGGGAACCGGTTACGCTGACGGCAGAAAACACACGCATCTCCAATGCATACTCTTATAAAGCCGAAACCGGGCTTTAACCCTGATCAAACTGACTGTTATACAGCGTTGCATAAAAGCCGTTCTGTGCCAGCAGGGTATCATGATTTCCCTGTTCGATAATCTTTCCGTCTTTCATGACCAGAATACTGTCTGCCTCCCGGATCGTGGAAAGACGATGCGCCACAATGAAACTTGTACGTCCCTTCATCATCGTCAGAAATGCCTTCTGTATACGGATTTCCGTTCTTGTATCAATAGAGGAAGTAGCCTCGTCAAGAATCAGCATCGGCGGAAGGCATAACATGACACGGGTAATACAAAGAAGCTGCTTTTGTCCCTGTGACAGATTGCCCCCATCTTCTGTAATCTCAGTATCATACCCTTTCGACAGTCTGCGGATAAAGCTGTGTGCATGGCTTGCTTTTGCCGCTGCAATCATTTCTTCCTCGGTTGCATCCGGTTTTCCCATACAGATATTCTCCCGGATGGTTCCCTTTTTCAGCCACGTTTCCTGTAATACCATTCCATAATTTTTCCGCAGGCTGTGTCTGGTCATGTGCATCACATCATGTCCGCTCACCTGGATATGCCCGGAATCAGCATCATAAAAACGCATCAAAAGATTAATCAGTGTCGTTTTTCCACATCCGGTTGGGCCGACAATGGCAATCCTCTGTCCCGGCTGTACATGCAGATTAAAATCCTCGATCAGCTTCTGCTCCGGCACATAGGAAAAATACACATGGTCAATGTCTACCGTTCCGTCTGCCTGTTCTAACTGATACGCATCTGCTGCATCCGGCTCTTCTTCTTTTGCCTCAATCAGTTCAAAGAAACGCGCCGCACATGCCAGGGCATTCTGCAATTCTGTCACAACCCCCGAAATCTCATTAAACGGCTTGGTATACTGATTTGCATAAGACAAAAAACAGGAAAGATTTCCGACAGAAAATGCTCCGCCTGTCAGAATAACGGCAAGTGCTCCCGTAATTCCCACAGCTGCATATACCAGACTGTTAACAAAACGTGTACTCGGGTTCACCAGACTCGAAAAAAAGGTTGCCCGCAGCGAATATTTCTGCAGACGGTCATTTACATCCGCAAACTGTCCGAGTGCTTCCTTTTCATGGCAAAATGCCTGTACGACCTTCTGATTTCCGACCATCTCTTCAATCAGCGCTGTCTGTTCTCCTCTCGTCTGCGTCTGCAGCTGAAACATGGAATACGTCTTTTTTGCAATAAAGCCAGCCACAAACAAAGAAATCGGTGTCAGAAGCACAACCACTACCGTAATCTTAACATTGACAAAGAGCATAAACAGCAAAGTACCGATGATCGTTGCCAGACCGGTAAACAGCTGTGTGAATCCCATCAGCAGACCATCCGCAAACGTGTCCACATCCGCAATGATACGGCTGACCATGTCCCCATGGGAATGACTGTCAATATAAGACAACGGCAGATGCTCGATCCTCTCAAACGCATCCCTTCGGATATCACGGACAATATTGTATGTCATACGGTTATTGCACATATTCATAATCCACTGTGCCGCAGCCGTGATGCCAATTACAATTGCTCCTTCTTTTGCAATTGCAAGAATCCCCGGAAAATCCACATTTCCTTTGTCCAGAATCAGGTCAATCGCCCGTCCGGTCAGAATCGGAAAATACAGTGTCAGTGCCACTGTCACCGTTGCCAGCACAACAGACAGAATCAGTATGGGAATATAGTGTTTCAGATAATGCATCACTTTTTTCAGGGTTGCAATCTGTCCGGTCATGTTCTTCTGCTTAGACATTTCCTGCACCTCCGTTCTTTCTCAGATCTTCTTTCTTAAACTGAGATTCATAAATCTCACGATAAATTTCACAGTTTTCAAGCAGCTCCTCATGCGTTCCCAGTCCCACTGCCTGTCCGTCATCCATCACCAGTATCTGGTCTGCAAACTGGATGGAAGAAGTTCTCTGGGAAACAATAAATATGGTTTTATTTCCCTGCAGATTACGCAGTGCGGCCCTCAGGCGCGCATCGGTGGCAAAATCCAGTGCCGATGCACTGTCATCGAGAATCAGAATCTCCGGATCTTTTACAACGGCACGGGCAATCGTCAGACGCTGCTTTTGTCCGCCGGAGAGATTTCGTCCGCCCTGTTCAATCACATAATCCAGACCGCCCTCTTTTGCATTTACCACATCCGCTGCCTGGGCCACTTCAATCGCATGCCACAACTGTTCCTCTGTCGCATCCGGATTTCCCCAGCGCAGATTCTGTGCAATCGTTCCCTGAAACAATACGGCTTTCTGCATGACAACACCAATGCGCTGTCGCAGATCCGCAAGCGGATACTCTCGCACATCGGTTCCCGCAACTTTTATACTTCCCTGGGATACATCGTAAAAACGCGGGATCAGGTTGACCACCGAACTTTTACCGGAACCGGTTCCACCGATAATCCCGATTGTCTGTCCTTTTTTCACTTTCAGATTAATATCTGTAAGAGAATCCTGCGCATTTCCCGCATATTTCATGGAAACATGGGAAAATTCCACCTCCAGTTCACCGGATGCGCTTTTCTTTGTCTCTGTGACAGAATCCGTAATCGTCGGTACTACCTCAAGCACCTCCTGAATACGGTTTCCACAGGCAATCGCCTTATTGATGGTAATGATCAGATTTGCAAGTTTTACCAGCTCCACCAGTATCTGTGACATATAGTTTACCAGTGCAATCACCTCACCCTGACTGATCCTTCCGATGTCAACCTGCCGGCCTCCGACCCAGATCACCGCAATAATTGCGAAATTAATAATCACATAAGTCAGAGGGTTCATCAATGTGGAAATTCTTCCTACCAGCATCTGAATCTTTGTCAGATAAGCGTTGCTCTCATTAAAATCCTTCGTTTCCTCTTCCTGCTTGTTAAAGGCACGGATGACACGGGCACCGTCTAAATTTTCCCGCGTGTGTCCGAGAACCTCATCAAGCCCGCGCTGTACCTTCTTAAACAGCGGAATACTGACAAGCATCACGGAAAAAACAACAACCGACAAAAGTGGAATTGTAACGACGAAAATCAGCGCTGCCTTTACATCCACGGTAAATGCCATGATCATGGCACCAAATACAATAAACGGAGACCTTAAAAACAGCCGGAGTACCATATTGACGCCCGACTGCGTCTGGTTGATATCGCTGGTCATACGTGTGATCAGCGTAGAAGTCCCAATGGTATCCATTTCCGAAAAAGACAGTTTCTGAATATGGGAAAACAGTGCATAGCGGACTTTGGTAGAAAACCCTACCGCCGCTTTCGCCGCAAAGTACTGTGCCGTAATCGAACATGCCAGTCCGATCAGTGCAAGCAGCACCATAACGCCTCCCATCTTAAAAATATAAGACTTGTTTGATGCCGCAATTCCATGATCGATAATCGCTGCCACAACAAGCGGAACAACCAGTTCAAAAGATGCTTCTAACAGCTTAAACAGCGGCGCCAGAATACATTCTTTGCGGTATTCGTTCAGATAAATCAGTAATTTTCTCATAATCCCTTTTCCTTTATATTTATTTGCCTGAATCATTATAACACTCACACCCAGGGGATTCAACTGCTTCGCCCGTCCTCTCCCGGAACCAGGCAACGACAAAAAGACCGGCACAAGCCAGTCTCTTTGCAATAAAGTATGTTGAACATTTAATTAATGGCACCCATGACAGTTCTTGCAGTCACCACCACAGGTTATGGATTTTCCATTTTTTTTGTCTTTGATGATGCTTCTAATCACAAGAGAAACCACTACTAACAAGATGATTAATACAATTGCGGTACCCATTACTACCACTCCTTCCATCAAACAAAGAGGACGATCCATACGTTTTTTCTGATTCAATGTTAGTATATCCTAACTCCCATTAGTTGTCAACAACTTTTGTTAATTTTTTTGCTAGACCATTTACGCAGATTATGTTATAATCCTACTTAATGAAACAAAAGGTAACATTGGGAGGAATCAATCATGCATAGTACGGAATCATCCGAGAATTATTTAGAGACTATTTTAATATTAAGTAAAAAACTTCCGGTGGTGCGTTCCGTTGACATTGCCAACGAACTTGGCTTTAAAAAATCAAGTGTCAGTATCGCCATGAAAAATCTCCGTGAAAAAAATCAGATCACGGTCACAGACGCCGGATTTATATATCTGACAGACGAAGGACGTGCCATCGCAGAAATGATCTACGAGCGGCATGAGCTGCTTTCCAAAGGACTGGTCGCGCTGGGTGTCGATCCGAAAGTAGCTACAGAAGATGCATGCCGTATTGAGCATGTGATCAGTGCCGAAAGTTTTGCGGCTATCAAGAAACATCTTCATCTGCCAAAAGACGCAGAATAATCTTTCCTGCCGGAATATACGAATACATAAATAGAACCGGATACCGCTTTTTGTTTATCGCAAATTACGGTATCCGGTTTTTTATTCTTTGTTTGGGTTTGCAGCATCGTCATAGGTATCCAGAAAATGATATCTTACCCCATCTTTTTTATATCCAATCACGGTATTTAAATTTACATTCTCCACACTGCGGAAAATATTTTTAGCTACATAAGGATTCTCCTGTTCAAGACTATGGATCAGACGCTTCACATCTGCTCTCTTTGACCCTTTTTCTGTTCCTCCACAGGATGCACACCCTTCGGTAAAACGGCAGGCACACTGAATGAAATGCAGGTCATTGTACTGTGCCCAGTGGATAATATCCGCTTCCCTCACAAGATACAGTGGGCGGATCAGTTCCATTCCCTCAAAATTTGTACTGTGCAGCTTCGGCATCATCGTCTGAATCTGCGCGCCGTACAACATTCCCATCACAATGGTCTCGATGACATCATCAAAGTGATGCCCCAGTGCGATCTTATTACATCCCAGTTCCCGTGCTTTGCTGTACAGATACCCTCTGCGCATCCGTGCGCAAAGATAACACGGGGAATCCGTAATATCCACAACGGTATCAAAAATTTCTGTCCGGAACACCGTAATCGGAATATTGAGCATTTTCGCATTATTTAATATTGTCTGGTAATTCACCTCATTATATCCCGGATTCATAACCAGAAAAACAACTTCAAAATTTTTCTTTCCGTGTCGTTCCAGCTCCTGAAATAATTTTGCCATGAGCATGGAATCCTTTCCTCCGGATATGCATACGGCAATCTTATCTCCATCCTGTATCATTTCATACGCATTGATCGCTTTTGTAAAAGGTCTCCATACGGTCTTTTTAAATTTTTTAATAATGCTTCGTTCCGCATCAGCAGCCTTGTCTGCTAATCGTTCTGCAGTCCCGTCATCTTCCTTCATAAAATCGGCCAGTTTCTTGCGCAGATAGGAACGATATCCTCCCTCAATGCTGTAAATCTCATACCCTTGTTCTGACAAATCTTCCGCAATTTCATCGCTTCTTTGCCCGGTATAGCAAAACAGATACACTGGCAGCTCCTTCGGGATCTCCCCAATGTGCTCCATAAATTCTTCCCAGAAAATATGTTTTGCGCCGGGATAAGTTTCCTTTATATAATCCTGCTCACTTCTTATATCGATGACCAGCTTTTCTCTCTGGTCCTTTTGCAATTCCTCTACAGTTTTTCGGTACATGCCATTTCTCCAATTCTTGAATTGTTGCGTAAAATCCATTCCTCATTATAGCATTGTACTCTGCCCTGAACAAGTCTCAATTCCTATAACTTCTATCCGGCTTCATCATGCTCCCGGATCATTTTAAACAGTTGTACACGATTGCGTATTCCCAGTTTCCGGTATATATTTAAAATATGTTTTTTGAGCGTATTGGTGCTGATGGTCAGTTCCTCGCAGATCACCGGATTTTCCTTTCCCTGCATCAGATTTCGAAGGATCGTATCCTCCCGCCGCGTCAGTCCATATTGTTCCACGGCCTGCGTTACCGTAAGCTTTTCTCCTTCCTCCCCTGCCCGTCTTTGATGCTTTTCCATCCGATAGGCCAGATGGTCTTTGAGCATATCGAGAACAAAAATGTCATCGTATTTAAAATTTTCCTTTCCAATGGTACGATAAAACGTAATTGTACCGAGGAAATGATGATCTTTTGCGATCACAACCTGCAGCGAATAATGCCAGTTATTGGGCTTATATACCTTCTTATAATATTCCATTTCCACACGCGACTCATCACTGATAATATCCGTCTCCCGATAAATCAGTGATTTCCCGCTGAGCATAATCCCTCTGCTGTAATCCAGTTCCTCATATTCTTCCGATAGATTACTGTCGCAATTATACATCACCGGCCGGTCCAGTTTCTTTTCATCCTCCACGGATGCCAGATAAAAATCAGCACTGTCAAAATCCACCAGCAGTTTTAACTGTTCTAACAGTTCTTTTCGCATTTCATCAAAATCTTCCATCGTATAGACTTTATAAATGATTGTGTTTAAAATAATCCAATCGTTGGTTTCTAATGTTTTCATTTGTGTTTCTCCTATAATTTTTTATTTCATAGGAATTTAACACCAAACGACATTTCCTATGAAATAAAAAACGACGCACCTCACCGAGGTACGCCGTCTTTGGCTTTTATGCTTTCAGTTTAACACTATTTAATTACAAAAGCAAACCAATTTTACCTATTTTTGATTTTTTTGATTTTTTCCTTTTCCCCTGATGACTTTTTTCAAAAATGTGCTATAATAAAATACGAAACGCAGATGTAGTTCATCGGTAGAATACCAGCTTCCCAAGCTGGGGAGGCGGGTTCGATTCCCGTCATCTGCTTTTTCTATGAGAAAGGCGTCCGTTTTTTCCGGACGCCTTTTCTTTTTCAATGATTAACGATAGTAATACGCGCCGCCCTTTCTGGTGATCGTAGCATTACGCAAATCAAATTTCTTTTTCTTCAAAGAAGACTTTTTCAATGTGAACTTAACATCTTTTGTCGAATAAGAAGAAACGGTAACATTGTATCTGCTCGTTTTATACGTACCAATCGTTTTTCCACTGGCATCTTTCACAACAATGTTGACATCCTTCAATGCGGTAATATAGTCTGTCGTATTATTGACAATTCTAGCTGTCATAACAAGATTTCCAGACTTATCAAAAGAAGCTTTATAAACTTCCATCACACATTTATTGTAATCCACATCGCTACTGCTTAACTTTACGGATGAAAATTTATTTTCCTTTACGGTTACCTTACAAGTCAGATTCTCTCCATCTTCTGTCACAGCATAAACCGTTGTTTTTCCAGCTTTGACGCCGGTTACTTTACCATTCTTATCTACTTTGGCAATTTTGGAATCTTTAGACTTCCATGCTTTTACCTTTGCTCCGGTAACAGAAAGCTTCTTGGTGTATCCTTTGGTAACAACCGCATTGGCATTGCTGATCTTTGCACCACCATTGTACTGATACATGTATAAAAGATATTTTGTACTCTGTGAAAATGTAATTCCGTAATAGTAATCCCCGGCATCCACATTTGGAACAGGATCTACAAAATAATACAAACCTTCTTCATACTCCCAGCTGGTAGAAGATGATGATACCTGATAAGGATTATCCGCCCACTGTGCTTTATTTCCCACACTGTCGTATACCGTAATTGTCATATCGACAGGTGCTTCTGTCACGATCTGTGCAACAAATCCATAACTTTTGGTCAGAGAAAACGGTGTCTTTACTTCTGTTCCTGCTGTCGCCTGTTCTGTCTGTGTAGGTGCAATAATTGTAGTAAACTTCTCTGCTGCCTCAACTTCTGTTGTGCCAACACATACCGTTGTGAACACCAGCACCAGTGCCAGCATAAAAGTTACAATTCTTCTGGTTCCATTTGTTTTCATAATTCTTTCCCTTTCTATCTATATATTACGCAACTATTATAGTATCACATATCAAAAAGGAAACCGCAAGTCGTTCTTTCTTCCTATTTTAACAGTCTTTGACGAGATCTTTAACCACTTCTCCCGCAATAATCAGTCCTACCACCGACGGCACAAATGCCACACTTCCAGGAATTGCCCGGCGCTCCGTACACTTGTGCTTTGCTCCCGGCGGACAGATACAGTTTGAGCGGCAGCTAATCGCCATATCCTCTACCGGTTTGATCGGTTCTTCCTTAGAATACACAACCTTTAATTTCTTTACGCCCCGTTTCTTTAACTCTCTGCGCATAACTTTTGCTAACGGACATACACTGGTCTTGTAAATATCTGCCACTTCAAATTTACTGGCATCTAACTTGTTTCCAGCCCCCATACTGCTGATGATGGGAATGTCCATCTCTTTTGCTTTCATTACAAGTGCAATTTTTGCAGTGACCGTATCTACCGCGTCCACAATATAATCATATTCTTCAAAAGGAAAGTCCTTTGCGTTTTCCGGCAGGAAAAAACAGTCATGGATTTCCACCTTCACATCCGGATTGATTTCGAGCATGCGCTCTTTCATAACTTCTGTTTTATATTTCCCAACCGTCTTTCTTGTTGCGATAATCTGACGGTTCAGATTTGTCAGACATACTTTATCATCGTCAATCAGATCGAATGCGCCTACGCCTGTCCGGACCAGTGCTTCACAGACGTATCCTCCCACGCCGCCGATTCCAAACACTGCCACACGGACATTTTTCAGCCGGTCCATCGCTTCTTTTCCGAGCAGTAACTCCGTTCTAGAAAACTGTGTTAACATATATGAACTCCTTTTATCCCATTTTTCCTATCGCAATACATTATATTATGGGAAGCTTTAAACTGCAAGCCTGTATACTTTTTTATTTCTTATGAACGAAAAAAAGCGGCCTATCTTTCGACAAACCGCCTTTTTCAACTATTCAGAACCCGCCAATTGAAATCCGCGCATACACTTAATGGCTCCGATATCCTCCATTGCGTTTACCATGCGGTAAACGGTTGCAACGCCGATTTTTGGATCTACCTTTGATGCCTTGAAATAGATTTCCTTACAGCAGGAACAATCTTCCTCAAGGATAATATCCAGCAGCATCAGCCGCTGCTTGGTAATCCTACAGCCTGATTCCTTCAGTTTTTGAATAATCATTTCTCTCTGCATCATTTGGCATCTCTTCTTTTTCTATTTTGCTGACACAGTTTTCTTTGCGTCAAAGTTTAATGTGTTACTCTCCTTATAAGGACGGAACAGCAGATAAATAAATCCGATGATCAGTAAGAATGCTACAACGGTACCAACACCGAATGTACCAACTGTGATCAGTGTACCGATCTGGTAGATACACAGGGAAACAATGTACGCTAAGATACACTGATATCCGATCGCAAACCAGAACCACTTCACGTTGTTCATCTCACGCTTGATCGCACCCATAGCTGCGAAACATGGTGCACATAACAGGTTGAATACCAGGAAACCATAAGCGGCAACCGGAGTCATAACCAAAGACAGTGACTTCCAGATTTCGGAACCATCTTCTGCAACTTCTGCAAAACCGAATAACTGTCCGAACGTAGCTACAACGTTCTCTTTTGCGATCAGACCGGATACAGCAGCAACTGCCATCTTCCAGCCGTTACCAGCCTTGGTCCAGCCAAGTGGTGCGAAGATCCATGCGATTGCAGAACCAACTTTTGCAAGAACACATTCTGCCTGGGCAGCCTCAAGAGCAGCACCCTCTAATCCGTCGAAATCAAGCATTCCAAAGGTTCCATTGCTCCATCCGAAGTTCATTAAGAACCATAAAACAATTGTTGATAACAGGATAATTGTACCTGCTTTCTTGATGAAAGACCATCCACGCTCCCACATGCTACGGAGTACGTTTCCAACGGTTGGCCAGTGATATGCAGGAAGCTCCATAACGAATGGTGCAGGTTCTCCTGCGAACATCTTTGTTTTCTTTAAGATAATACCGGAACAGATAATTGCTGCAACACCTACAAAGTAAGCACTCCATGCAACCCATCCGGAATTATGGAAGAATGCACCTGCGATCAAAGCAATAATCGGAAGCTTTGCTCCACAAGGTACGAATGTTGTTGTCATGATTGTCATCTTGCGGTCACGGTCGTTCTCGATCGTACGGGAAGCCATAACACCAGGAACACCGCATCCACTACCAATCAGCATTGGGATGAATGATTTTCCGGATAATCCGAATTTACGGAAAATACGGTCCATGATAAATGCGATACGTGACATATATCCACAGGACTCAAGGAATGCCAGGAAAATGAACAGTACCAGCATCTGTGGTACGAATCCAAGTACAGCACCCACACCGGAGATGATACCATCTACGACAAGTCCTGTCAGCCAGCCAGCACAGTGAATGTTCTCAAGTAAGGTTCTTGCTCCCGGAACAATCCACTCGGCAAACAATGTATCATTTGTCCAATCGGTAAGGAATCCACCAACTGTTGTGATAGATACATAATATACGATAAACATAACCAATGCAAAAATCGGAAGTGCAAAAAAACGGTTCGTAACAAAACGGTCAATCTTATCCGAAGTGGAAAGTTTCTCACCCTTCTTTGCTTTTGTAAGACACTCTCCAATGATGGAAGAAATGTATACATAACGCTCATTGGTAATGATTGACTCGGTATCATCATCAAAATGATCCTCAAGTTCCCTGATCTCTGCAGATACATCTGGCATCAGACTTAAGAGTTCAGAAATCTTATCGTCTTTTTCCAGAAGTTTGATTGCGAAAAACCGCTTCTGTTCCTGTGGAATATCCGAGCTGATCTTATCCTCTACCTTTGCAATGATATCCTCAACCTCTGATGCGAACGCATGTGCAGGTGTGATTTTCTTCTTCTGCTGTGCGAGAGCAACGGCCTTTTCTGCTGCCTTTGTAATTCCTGTTCCTTTCAGAGCGGAAATCTCAACAACTTCGCAGCCCAGTTTCTGGCTCAGCTTATCGATATGTATCACATCACCATTCTTGGCAACGATATCCATCATGTTTACTGCCATGATTACCGGGATACCAAGTTCCATGATCTGTGTAGAAAGATATAAGTTACGCTCAATATTTGTACCGTCCACAATATTGATGATTGCATCCGGTCTGTCTGCAACAAGATAATTTCTTGCCACCACTTCCTCCAGGGTGTATGGGGAAAGAGAATAAATACCCGGAAGATCCATGATGGTAACATCTTTATGACCCTTCAGACGTCCTTCCTTTTTTTCTACTGTTACACCCGGCCAGTTACCAACAAACTGATTGGAACCGGTCAATGCATTGAACAATGTCGTTTTTCCGCAGTTTGGATTTCCTGCCAATGCAATTTTCACTGCCATAATTCTCCTCTTTTCTGTGCTGGCGCACCTTTGTTTTATCAACCTTGCTAAAATTTGAAATCGCTAGTTTCTGTAAGCACCTGCTAGTTTTTGTAAGCCATTACTAACCTTATGGTAAAAAAAATTACTCTACCTGGATCATTTCAGCATCTGCTTTACGCAGGGACAGTTCATACCCTCTGACCGTAACTTCCACCGGATCTCCGAGTGGGGCTACTTTACGGACATAAATCTCTACGCCCTTGGTAATTCCCATGTCCATGATACGACGTTTTACCGGTCCTTCGCCTGTCAGTTTTGTAGCTTTGACAGTCTCGCCAACTTTTGCATCTTTTAATGTCTTCATCGCTGCTCCCTTTCTAAATCATTATTTTATTTGCCATATCCTTACCGATAGCAACACGCGCTTCTTTCACATTCACGATCATGTTTCCATCCGTTTCAGATATCACAGCCACTTTTCCCCCGACAACAAAACCAAGATTCTCAAGATGGCGTCTTGTTTCTTCTTTTCCACCGATCTTTTTGATCTCATTCTCTTCTCCTGCTTTGCACATTGTTAAAGGCATCATAAAAACATCCTCCTGCTTTCCGCCGCGTGCAAGCGACTTTATTGAGAATCATTTCCATCTCTTACGTCAGTTAGTATATGCTAACGGCCATAAGTTGTCAATAACAAAATAATATTTTTTCAGCTTATCCGACATTTTTCTCCCTAAAATAATCAGGTGCCAGCACACAAAATTTTTTTGTTATTAAGCGTTTGCAAGCGCTTTTCCAAGTGCCTTGCACTGTTCCATTGCATCTGCATCCGGAGCTTCCTGACAGATGACACCTTCTCCTCCTACGATCGTTGCGCCGGCTCCACTCATACGTGCTTCCCAGTCACGCATCCACTGGCCGTCACCCCATCCGTAAGAACCAAACAGTCCAATCTTCTTTCCGGAAGCAAATCCTTCCACGTCTGCAACAAACGGCTCCATCTCACTCTCTTCGAGTACTTCTGCTCCCATGGCAGGACATCCTAATGCAAATACACCCTCTCCCTTTAACTCATCAATGTTCATATCACTGACAAATACAGCTTCCGCCTCTTTGCCTGCCTCTTTGATTCCTTCCACGACGGCATTTGCCATGCTTTCTGTGTTTCCACCCTGTGTCCAAAATACAACTGAAATCTTACTCATTTTAAATTCTCCTTTTCTTTTTATAATGTTATGATGCATATTGACAGTCACAATCAACCAGCTGCCAAATTTCCGTATTGCTGCAAATCGCAATAATCTCTTCAATGCGCATTCCATATGACAAAAGCTGGATCAGTTTTTCTCTGGAATGTTCATATTTTTTAAACAGCCGGATTTTTTCATGTGGTCTGTCGTATACTTTCCAGTACCCCGAATACAAATAGTTTTTCCCCTGATTGCGGATGAATCCTTTTACATCCTCCGGCGGATATCCAAGCAACAGTCCCATCTCATGCGGAAAAACTTTCTTTTCCCTCAGATACTGCTGGTAATGTGCACGAAACACCGGTAATACCTGTTTTAAGTTTGTGTCAGTATAGCCAATCTCATGCAACAATGCCTGCACGCTTTCTTTGGAAAAAAATGCTTCCAGACGATCCGGATGATACAAAAACACTGTAATCTTCCCCGCATGAATTCCCAGCGGATAAATCGTCAGTTCACTTTCTTTAAAAATATCTTTCATCCGCTGGTAATCCTGTTTTTCGATATTCAACAGATTCGATTCTTTCAGTCCGGTGATCAGCGGTGCACACTGAAATGCTATCTGAAGTTCGATTTCATCGCCACGCAGTTTCCGTATGATCTCCCATGTTTCGCTGCTCAAGTCCGTCACCCCTCCCTAAAGTTAGTTATATCTAACCCAAGAAAAGAATACACGAAAAAACAGGCTCTCGTCAAGAGCCTGTTGTGATATTTTTTATCAATTATATTTTCTGTTGCGTATACCGTACCAATGCCTCCCGATAAATCGCCCCCAGACGGCTTGGCAGAACTTTTTTATGGGTCACCATGCCAATATGCATATCTCCCTGCACCTGCAGCGGAACCGAGACAATATTCTCTCCGTTTAATTCCTCGTCAATCACCCCGCTGCAGACTGTATAACCATTCAGACCAATCAGCAGATTAAACAGGGTTGCCCGGTCTCTGACACGGATGTTTTTCGGTCGGTCCACGGTACTGAATATCTCCTCGGAGAAGTAAAAAGAATTGTGTTCTCCCTGTTCAAAAGAAAGATAAGGGTATGGCTCTAATTCCTCAATCGTCACAGACTTTTTGCCCGCAAGCGGATTTTTCGTGCTCACAAAAATATGCGGTTTTGCCACAAAAAGCTCGGTAAACACAAGGTCATGTTCCTTGATCAGTTTCTCAAGTACGGTACGGTTAAAATCGTTCAGATAAAGAATTCCGATCTCGCTTTTCATCTGCGCGACATCCTCTATGATTTCATACGTCTGGGTTTCCCGCAGACAGAAATCATACTTTTCGCTTCCATACCGCTCGATCAGTTCCACAAATGCATTGACTGCAAACGAATAATGCTGGGTGGAAACACTAAATTCCTGTTTCCGCCCAGCTTTTTTCTTGTATGTTTCCTCCAGCAGTGCCGCCTGCTCCAGAACCTGTCTGGCATATCCTAAAAATGTCTCACCCTCTTTGGATATGACAATTCCGCGGTTTGTCCGTTCAAAGATGGTAATCTCCATCTCTTTTTCCAGTTCCCTGACTGCTTTGGTCAGACTCGGCTGTGAAATAAATAATTTTTTTGCCGCGTCACTGATTGTCCCGGTCTGAGCAACGGTCGTAACATATTTCAACTGCTGTAAGGTCATAAAACATCCTCCTATAAGATGTCGATATACTCTCCGTTTAATGCTTTATTCATGCTGCGGACAGCACAGAATTTACCGCACATGGAACAGGTATCCTCCTGTTCCGGTGCCCGGTCCGCACGGATGGCTTTGGCGGTCTCCGGGTCCATGGCACATGCCCACTGTGCTTCCCAGTCCAGTACTCTTCTTGCATCTGCCATTTTATTGTCCATCTCCATGGCTCCCGGTACATGCTTTGCGATATCTGCTGCGTGCGCTGCAATCTTTGATGCCATAATTCCCTGCTTTACATCATCCACATTCGGAAGTGCCAGATGCTCAGCTGGTGTCACATAGCAGAGGAATGCCGCACCGTTGGCAGCAGCGATCGCACCACCGATGGCAGAAGTGATATGATCATATCCCGGCGCAATATCGGTCACCAGAGGTCCCAGTACATAAAACGGTGCACCCATGCAGATGGTCTGCTGGATCTTCATATTTGCAGCAATCTGATCCATCGGCATATGTCCCGGCCCTTCCACCATAACCTGGACATCCTTTTCCCAGGCACGTTTTGTCAGTTCTCCCAGACGGACAAGTTCTTCAATCTGACAGACATCCGAAGCATCTGCAAGACATCCCGGACGACAGGCATCTCCCAGTGAGATTGTCACATCATATTCCCGGCAGATGTCAAGAATTTCATCATAATATTCATAAAACGGATTTTCTTCCCCGGTCATTGTCATCCACGCAAATACTAAAGAACCGCCACGGGATACAATGTTCATCTTCCGCTTGTGGTTTTTGATCTGATCGATGGTTTTTCTGGTAATGCCACAGTGCAGAGTAACAAAATCCACACCATCCTCTGCATGCAGACGTACAACATCAATAAAATCTTTTGCCGTGAGTGTTGCCAGATCTCTCTGATAGTGTATCACAGAATCGTATACCGGTACAGTTCCAATCATCGCCGGACATTCCGAAGTCAGTTTTCTCCGGAATCCTGTAGTATCTCCATGGGAAGACAGATCCATGATTGCGTCCGCTCCCATATCCACCGCTGCCATAACTTTCTGCATTTCAATATCATAATCTTTCCAGTCTCTGGATACTCCGAGATTGACATTAATTTTGGTCCGGAGCATGGAGCCCACACCCTGCGGGTCCAGACATTTATGGTTTTTATTTGCGCAGATGGCAACCTTTCCGGCTGCCACCAGAGGCATCAACTCCTCTACACGCATATGTTCCTTCTGTGCAACTTTCTTTAATTCTTCTGTTACGATTCCTTTTCTTGCAGCTTCCATCTGCGTTTTGTATTCTCTCATTGGTTTCTCCCTTCCTTGTATAAAATAAAAAAACACACGTATAATGCTTACACGTGTGTGGTAACTTTCATTTTCCCTACGTTGGCATTATCCAAATCAGGTTACAGGTCAAAGCAATACAGCTTACTCTCAGCCTTCTTTTTGAAAGCTCCCCTTTTTCTTATTTTAAATATAGTTCATTATTATACAATCCATGGATGCTGTCAAGATTTTCCCTGTAAGTTCCGATAAAAATACATAAATTTGCCAGGAAGTAGATTGTCATTTTCTGTGTTTTACGCTATGATGAAATTATTAGGCAAATTTACAGGAACCTCTTATTACGGAGAATACATGTTATGAAAAAACCTGATTTAACCAAATACAAAACTACAAGCACGCTTTATCTGCTTATTCTTATCATTGCAGCTGTTGCACTGGTTTTCGGCTGGCAGTGTACCTCATACAGTCTCAGCAACCACAGCGCGGATCTGCACATCCAGATGCTCCCGTCCCGGCGTGTTAAGGTATCCAAAGCAACTACTGTTTACCGGATTTCCGATGTCCGATGGACCAAAAAGGCTTCTACCCTGATGTTTTACAGCCAGCATCAGACCGTGGTTGTGGAAGTAGACGGGAAGCTGCTTTATACGCGCAGCCTCAAAACGGACAGTATTCTGCATACAACCGGACGTAATTGTGAAATGGTCTCTGTCCCGGAAAATACACGCAGCATCCTCGTCACACTCACCAACTGCAACCTGGACAAACAGGTGTCTGATCCGGTTTTCTATCAGGGCGATGGTGTCCATATGTTTCGCCATGAACTTTTAAAAGCAGGGATCCCCATGCTCCTCGGCATTATGAACGTTGTACTTGGCATTCTGATGCTCATCTACTGGCTGTTTGTGCATCATTGGGCATATGTGAGCAAATCCATGCTGTATCTGGGAATTCTTACAACGGATCTTGGTGCATGGTTCTGCCTGGAAACAAGCTCTTCCATTCTTCTGTCACAGAACCCGGTGTTCCATTCCTATGTGACCCGCATGCTTCTTCTGCTGCTGCCCATTCCTTTTATGATGTTTGTCCGGCATTATTTAAAAGCAAGGGACCGGTATCTTTGCCGGATTTTTGTCTGGCTGGATGTGGCAGAGATTGCAGTTGTTTTATTCCTGCAGCTTATGGATATCCGTGACCTGACGCAGACACTCTGGATGACCCATGTCATGATCGGCCTTGCAGTTTTATATTTTATCTATACCATCTGCAACAAATTTTATCACCACACGACGACACATGCCCTGTGGATCTGTACCATAGGGATCATTATTCTGATCGGTACTCTTTTTTCCGACATGTACAATTATTATCAGGGGTCGCAGGACATCGAAATTGTCGGCCGCATCGCCATGCTGCTTTTTATCGTAACCCTTGCCTGCGACACCGCATTCGTATCCCTAAAGGAAATCGATACCGGCCGTCGCGCGGCTCTCTACCGTGAACTTGCGGAAAAGGATCTCCTGACCGGCTGCTACAACCGGAATGCTTACCACGAAGATACCAGCCGGTGCAAAAAACTGACAAATCTTCTGTTGTTTGTATTTGACCTGAACAACCTGAAATACTACAATGATAAATTCGGACATGACTGTGGGGATCAGTATATTACGGATGCCGTACATATTCTCCAGAAAGTTTTCTCACGTTACGGAAAACTGTACCGCATCGGCGGAGATGAATTCTGTGTTTTGATTGACGACCATAACACCTGCGACATCAGCCATCTGATCTCCTGTCTGCGAAAAGAGGAGGCCGTTTACAACGTCTCCTCCCGAAACATCCATCTGCAGATTGCCTGTGGATATGCTGTCTTTGATTCACGGACAGATGCGGATCTGGATGCCCTTCAAAAGCGGGCAGATCAGAATATGTACGAAAACAAAAAACAGTTAAAAACATTTTCTTACCGCTGAGGCTTAAGCCTGCAGCGGTATTTTTGCGACATCTTTTTTACGGAGTTTCTTTACCTCATACAACTGCTCGTCCGCAAGCGAAAGTGCATCCGCAAGACTGTGCTCATCGCCCGGCTCTAACGCACAGGCACCGATGGAAACCGTTACGTTATACGGTTTGTCACTCTGTTCATTCCGAACGGTGAATGCATCGTATAACTCCTGTAATAACAGTTCTTTTTTCTTTTCCGTCATCAGTGCACATGCATACTCATCCCCGCCGATTCTCGCAACAACCCCATCCCCTGTCTGCTCCTTTTGGACAATCTCTGCAAGAATTTCCGCGATGGTGTGCAGGGAATAATCCCCTTCCTCATGTCCGTACCGGTCATTGATGATTTTAAGATTGTTCATATCCGCATAAAGCACCAGAAATGTTTTTTCCGCTGCTCTTGCTTTTTTCAGCATAGGCTCCGCATATTCGAAAAATCCTCTCCGGTTACAGATCCCGGTCAGTGGATCTTTCTTTGAAAGTGTTTCCAGTTCCAGATTGTTTTCCTTTAAGACATACAGAGATTCCTCTAACTGTTTCTGAATATTCTCATTGTTTTTCAGAAGATTCAGCATCTTGACTGCTGCCGAAATCTGATTACTTAAAAATTCTCCATATTCCAGCACTTCATCGGTCAGATCACACACTAAAATTCCATACAGCATTTCATTGGCATACAGAGGAAGCGTTACCATCCATGCCCGGTCAGACATTCCCAGCCTGGAAAACCGGAAAATATTTTTTGCCTTTTTTTTCTGATGAATGGCGGGTATATTTTCTACATTTCCATGAAGTTCACTGGCTTTCAGCAGCAGCTGCTCCGGCATCTGAAATAATTCATGATTCAGATGAATGACCGGCTCCTCATAGATGTACAAAAATGCATTATGTATCTTTAACCATTCCATTGTTGCAAGAATTTCCCCAAAACTCTGATCGGTTCCTTTTTCAAAACAAAGCAGTTTCAAAATAAAGTTTTTCATTTCGAAATTTACCCGTTTCTGCTTTCCGAACAGTTCATCGGCCCAGTGATTCATGGACTCGTACTTTTCCAGCACATCATTGCGCGCATCCACTTCTTCCTGATTTCCCCGGCAAAACGAATTCCGGATCACCAGATCGGTCGGAAGGCGCACAGAAGAGACTTTTTCTCCCTGCATCATCCGGCATAACAGCTCACATGCTTTGCTGCCAAGTTTTGACACATCCGCACGTACCGAAGAAAGTGTCGGATAAATCTGGGAACACCACTCCGTATCATCATACCCGAAAACCGAGATATCCCTTCCCGGCATAAGCCCCCGCGCCTTCAGTTCTTCATAAAATCCGGCTGCAGTTTCATCATTGACGCAAAAAACGGCTTCCAGATCCGGATTGTCATCCAGAAGTCTGGCATAGGCGCTATGCGCATTTCCCGTCAGATCCCCTTCCACATACCGTTTTTCCTGCGGTAAGATACCGTTCTTCCAGAGTGCACTCTCAAACGTAGCTTTGCGCTCCATTGCATCAGAATTTTCCTTCGGCCCGCCTACCATTCCGATTTTTGTGTAATGCAAATCCTGCACGAGATAATCGATTCCCTGCCGGATTCCACGGTCATTGTCATAACTGACATTTACATATCCTTCCAGATCAGAGGAAACCAGAACGCATGGAATTCCATCATAGTGATGCATAAATTCAACCATACGTTCTTTCGTCGTGTAACAGCCAATACAGTTTGCCGCTACGATAATCCCGTCCAGACGGCCTTTTTGTACACTCGAAAACAGGGTATCATACTGATATTCATACATAATATCCGTGTTCTGCGCGTAATCACGGTCTAAAAATTTTCCCGGAAGCACTACCATGTTGACATCCTGCTCTTTTGCTGCCTCCCTCAGACCTTTACACAAAAAACGTGTAAAATCGTCTGTGATGCCTCCGACCATCACGCCTATGGTTTTCCTTGTTTTTGTCATATCTATCCGCCCCTTAGCTCATTTCAATTAAAGTTAGCTCATTTTCTATTCTTAATAAAATTATTTTAATATAATTTTATGTTTATATCAATTATATTTTTAGCTAATTTTAGTCGGATAAATTTGTGGAATGTGATCTAAATCTCTTCACATTCCCCGGAATCCTCGATAATCCGAAGTCCGGCTGTGCTGGTAACCGGAAGAGAAAACGCAATGGTTCCCGCTTTTGTCCCGATTCCGGCTTTTTCCATGATGGATTTCATAATTGCATTTTTCTGTTCCGTTTTCGTAACAATTAATATAATTTCTTTTTCGGAAACCAGCGATACGCCGAGAAACTGTTCTGCCCGTTTCATTCCGACACCTTTCCCGTGAAAAACCGTTCCCCCGGTGGCTCCGCCTTCTTCTGCCGCACGCATCACCTGCGTATTGTATCCGTAATTGGCAATTGCAATGATCAGCTCATGTTTTGTCTCCTTCAACGTTGTCTCCTCCCCTTTCTCGAATTCCTGTTCTCCCAGCATAAATTTCAGCTGCTGTTTTCCGCCAATACTGCTAAGCGGTATCAGAAAGACAATTCCCGTCCCAGGCACATCAATTTTCAGTTCCGTCTGCAATCCCTTTTTCACGGTTTTCCAGGTGGGACGTGTGACCAGACAAAAATGAATGCCTTTCTCATCCTCCTCGAGTCCAAAGTAATCCAGTACATCGCTGGCCGCTGTTCCCATGGCAAGAGAAATATTTCCAGTATCCACGTGATTTTGCTTATAAAACTTCGCAAATTTCTGCATCTGTTTTCGATTGCAGATCGTAACCATCATATAGATCTCACTCATTTGTCCGCTCCTCTTTCCTGTTTTTCTATAATTCTATAATTGCATCATCCGCATACCCGGCAAACACATCCTCTGCCTGCAGTAATGGCTGTTCTTCCATTTCTTCCTTTTTATTACTCTTAATCTTATAGATCAGCCCGAGGACCTGCAGCGTAATCAGCGGAGTCATGGCAACCATCGCTACCACGCCGAAGGCATCCTTTACCACATCGCCGCCTACTGCCGTACAAGCACCCTGTGCCAGTGGCAGCAGAAAAGTTGCCGTCATCGGACCGGATGCCACGCCTCCGGAGTCAAACGCAATCGCGGTAAAGATTTTCGGAACAAATAACGTCAGAAACAGTGCAATGGCATAGCCCGGAATTAAAAAATACATAATCGGAATTCCGGTAAGCACCCGCAGCATGGAAAGCCCGACCGAAGCAGCCACACCAACCGAAAGGCTGATCTGCATCGCTTTTCCGGAAATATCCCCATCGGTCAGTTCTTCTACCTGTTTCATCAGGACATAGACGGCCGGCTCTGCCTTGACAATGAAATATCCGATCACCATTCCGACCGGGACTAAAATCCACGGACACGGCAGTGATGCCATAACGGTTCCAAGATAGTTTCCTGCGGGAATAAATCCGACATTGGCACCGGTCAGGAAAAGTACCAGTCCGACATACGTGTAAAGCAGTCCCACACAGATTTTAATCAATGTCTTTTTATGTAGTTGAATGGAAACAAGCTGGAAAATTCCAAAAAAGAAAACGATTGGAAGCAGGGAACCTGCAATTTCTTTGAGATAATAGGGAATTTCGGATAAAAACAGCCGGCCAAGTTCCACAGAATTGAAAGCTTCCGGCACGTCCGCTGCCACATAACTTCCCTGGGCAGGATATACCAGTCCCAGGAGCAATACCGCAAGAACGGGACCGATCGAACACAGTGCAACCAGTCCGAAACTGTCGTTTTCCGCATGCTTATCATTTCGGATTGCAGAAATACCAACACCAAGTGCCATAATAAACGGAACCGTCATCGGTCCGGTCGTCACACCTCCGGAATCAAACGCCACCGCCAGAAAATTATCCGGAACAAACCTTGCGATCACAAATATCACACCATAGAACACAACTAATAACGGGGCTAACGCTATTCCAAATAAAATACGAAGCAGTGCTACAACAAGAAATGCGCCAACCCCGGCTGCCACCGAAAGAATCAGCACCATATTCGGCACCGACGGCACCTGAGCGGCAAGCACCTGCAGATCCGGTTCTGAAATGGTAATGATGACCCCGAGAAAAAAGCCCAGAAGGAGGATCACCCATAGTTTTTTGGTTTTAAGCATGCTGCCTCCTACACGTTCCCCCATAGGAGACATTGACATTTCGGCACCCATGGAAAAAAACAGCATGCCTATAATTACAAACACCGCACCGATCATAAATTCCAGCAGAATACTGGCGGACACCGGTGCCACTGTAAAACTCAGTAACAATACAATGAACAGAATCGGCAATACTGCCTGTATGGATTCTTTTGTTTTTTCTTTTCTCTTTTCCAAACAATCCCTCCTTCTTCCTGCATATTTTCATACAATTTATATATGTATGCCATATTATCATGCACTAGAAGGAAAAACCAGCAAATTCTTCCTAAGATTTGGTTAAAATATTATTTTTTAAAACCGGCATGCGGAAAATCTGTATCAGCAGAGGAATGACCATAATAAACCATACGAGTGGTTCCGCCACGATTACACCTGTGTAGCCAAACCACGGAACGAGTGTTGCTGCAATCACGATTTTGCCGATCATTTCCAGTGAACTTGATACCAGCGGTGTAATATGGTCTCCCAGCCCCTGCATGGCATTACGGACGACACATATCACTGCCGTGACAAAATAAAACAGCGTATCAAACTTCAGATAATTGGTTGCATTCTTCAGTACTTCGGCATTTTTGCTTCCAGTTACCATGTAAACCAGCCAGTCTCCGATTGTATAACTTGCAACAATGGTAAAGCTGCACCAGATACAGGTATATAAAATTGCAAGCCCGATTCCCTTTTTTATCCGGTCAATCCGTCCTGCTCCAAGATTCTGTCCGCAGTATGTTGCCATCGTCTGTCCGAATACCGTAAACATAATCATAAACATTTCCGATATTTTGCGGGCTGCGGTATGTGCAACGATAATGTTCTGTCCCAGTTTATTGATTGCCGTCTGCAGCGTCAGGGAACCGATATTGATCAGGGAACTCATAAACCCCATGGACAGACCCGCGCTTAGCATGCTTTGGATCATCTGTGGCTGTGGCTCTTTGAAATCGTCCCCGGACAACCGGAGCAGTTCATACCGTTTTATCATATAGATCCAGCAGATCACAAACGCCAACGCCTGTGCCGAAACCGTGGCAACCGCGGCTCCCCTTACCCCCGTTTTTAAAACGACCACAAAAAAGAGAGCCCCCGCAATGTTCAATATGACAGAGATTGCAAGAATCACCAAAGGCGTAATGGTATCTCCGAGTGCACGCAATGCAGCAGCGCAGGCATCATAAAGAAATGTTGCAATCAATCCCGCAATAATAATTACAATATAAGAACCCGCCACTGTCCTTAAATTTTCCGGTACATTTAAAAAGCGTAAAATCGGCTGCAGAAAAAGCAGACCGAGAACCGTCAGTCCCGCAGCAACGGCAATTCCGAGTGTCAGTGACATGGCAAACGATTTTTTCACCCCGCGCAGATCCTTTGCTCCGAACCGCTGTGCAGTGATGATGGCAAACCCGTTGGAAAGCCCCATCAGAAAGCCGATGATCAGATTGCTCAGTGAACTTGTAGCACCGACAGCTGCAAGTGCATCTTCCCCCAGAAACGATCCGACAATCCGGGTATCCACCAGGCTGTATGTAAGCTGCAGCAGATTGGCCAGAAAAATCGGAAGCGCAAAAGCGAGTATTAATCGGGAAGGTTTTCCTTTTGTAAGATCTTTCATTTTATTACCTCGTAAAAAAATTTCTCTTTTTTCATAAAATAAACATATTTTTGTCGAAAATAATAATATCACAATTTGTAAAGGATAGATACTATGAAAACAACAGGAATCGTTTCTGGAAAAAGCCCAGAAAATCCGGTCAGGGATTTAACCCCTGTTCGCGCTGCTTCCGGAAATAGGTCATCATCTCCCTAGTAAGACTTAATCCTTCCGGATCATCCGGCACATCCCGGTAATCTACCCATTCGGCAAGTGACAGTTCCTCTTCTTCGAGCCGGATCTCACCTTCTTCTGCCAGATCGCAGAAAAATCCCATCAGAAGGTTACTGTCAAAGCCCCATGGCTGGCTTTTATAATAACGGATATTTTTCACTTTCAGCCCGACTTCTTCCATCACCTCCCGGTGGACAGTTTCTTCCGCGGTTTCCCCGATTTCCGTAAACCCGGCAATGAGCGCATACCGTTTGTATTCCCTGCCTGCATACTTTGTCATCATGATCTGATCGTTATTTGTCAGTCCGATGATGACTGCCGGCGCAATCTTCGGAAAAACCATATTGTTACAGACCGGACACTGCAACATGCGCTCCGTGCGGCTGTGTACAAGCGGATGTGCGCATCTGCCGCAGAATTGATTATCCCGGTACCACACATACAGATGCCATGCCGTTGTTGCGGCAAATACACGCTCCTTCGGTTTCATGGACCGGACCGCAAACAGTTTATGATACATAAATCCCGGAATTTCCACATCTTCATAAAGCTCTGTCAGATAAAAAGATATGTCATCCACGGAAAACAGATATACCAGTCCGGGCACTTTTTTGTGATGTGTCTTACAGTATTCCACCCACACGTGATACTTAAGAAATGTGATCTCCCCCTCGTTTTTCAGATAAACCGTCCGATCACGAAATGCCAGTATCCTGCTGTCTGCATCCGGTTCTTTCATTTGAAATGCATTGTCTAATTTCATTGGATAAATGTCCTGTATCATGATTGCTTCTCTCTTTTCCTGTTTATCATTGTTTTGTCCGCATCTGACTCCGGTAAGGTCAGATCAACCGCATCAATTATCGCATAAAGCCTCTTAAATATCAAATTTTCTTGACGAAAATCCGGGATACGGCTATACTATATGTTTATCTATCTACACACAACAGGGGGATTTTATATGCAGATACAATTATCTGAACATTTCACTTACAAAAAATTATTGCGGTTCGTCCTTCCTTCCATCGTCATGATGATCTTTACTTCCATCTACGGTGTAGTGGACGGGCTCTTTGTTTCCAATTATGTCGGAAAGACTGCTTTTGCCGCTGTCAATCTGATCATGCCGTTTCTCATGGCAATCTCCGCTTTAGGCTTCATGATCGGTACCGGAGGAAGTGCGATCGTTGCAAAGACATTGGGCGAAGGCAAAAAAGAGCAGGCAAACGAATACTTTTCCATGCTGGTATATCTCACGCTGATCGGAGGCATTGTCCTCTCCGCGCTCGGCATCCTCTTTTCCCCGCTGATTGCACGCGGGCTTGGTGCCGACGGTGCGCTGTTGACAAACTGTGTGCTTTATGCCCGCATTACGCTGCTCTCCATGCCGGCCTTTATGCTCCAGAACGTATTCCAGAGTTTCTTTGTCACCGCAGAAAAACCAAAACTTGGTCTTGGTGTCATCGTCATCGCGGGTGTCACCAATATGGTTCTGGACTTTTTACTGGTAGGCGTTTTCCAGATCGGTCTGGCCGGTGCGGCATTTGCAACGGTCACCAGCGAATGTATCGGCGGTCTGTTTCCGATCCTTTATTTTGCACGCAAAAATTCCAGCCTTCTTAAACTTGGGCGCACACACTTTAACGGGAAAATTTTTCTGCGCGCCTGCGGAAACGGTTCGTCCGAACTGATGACCAACCTTTCCAGTTCCATTGTAAACTCTCTGTACAATATTCAGCTTATGAATCTTGCCGGAGAAAACGGTGTGGCTGCGTTTGGAACGATCATGTATGTAAACTTTATTTTTATTGCAATTTTTCTGGGATATTCCATCGGAAGTGCGCCGCTTGTCAGCTATCACTACGGAGCGAGCAACCATGACGAATTAAAAAATCTGTTCCAAAAAAGTCTGCGGCTCATCGGAATCTGGGGACTCATGCTGTTTATTCTGGCGCAGCTGATCGCCAGACCTCTGGCCGCCATCTTTGTCGGATATGATGCGGATCTGTTTTCCATGACCCAAAACGGTTTCCGTATTTACTGCATTGCCTATCTGATCAATGGATTTAATATTTACGGTTCTTCGTTTTTTACGGCATTAAACAACGGACTGATATCTGCTGCAATCTCTTTTCTGCGGACACTGGTGTTCCAGCTGGCTGCTGTACTCCTTCTGCCACTGCTTCTCGGCATCAACGGAATCTGGAGTGCCGTGGCAGTAGCAGAACTTCTCACGTTAGGGCTCACGGTAACCTTCTTTGTCAGAAGCCGCAAAAAATATCATTATGCCTGATCCTTTTTTTCGCGAAGTCTGATTACCAGTTCGTATACCTCCGGCCTGCGCTCCCGCAGATGCTCATCCAGCAGATGTCTGCGTTCCCGGAAACGTTCTGCCAGTTCCGGATGTTCCTGTGCAATCCGGTCATGTACTTCCTGCCGGTGTTCTTCCAGCCTTTTTGCCAGTGTCTCCTCATCTTTCCCGGAAATATTGACAATTTCCTTTAAATGTTCTTCCAGATGCTCCAGCCATTCATCCTCATCCAGCGCCTCCATATGGGACCAGCGTCCGTGAATCAGCTCCTCCACATCCTTATCCGATATCAGATGCGCAATCTGGCGGGCAATCTGTTTTTCCATTTCCTGTTCTGCCTCCGAACCAAATGCCCAGACAAATTCCTGCACCCGGTTATCTGCCCGCTTCCGGGAGGCGCTTTTTTCAACATTGTCCACACCGCCCTCCAGCGGATACGGACGACGTATCCCCATATCCTTAAGTGCAATATGGATGGTTCTGCGCACGCAGCCTTCCTCCACCATATACCCGAGTCCGAGTCTGCGCAGCTGTTCGTTCACCTCCGCAATATGTTCCGTCATATAAAACCGGATACCTTTTTCTTTCAGGGAGCCATAAAGCCGCTCCAGACAGTCTGCCGCCGTAATATCAATACTCCCGATGCCTCCCGCATCTAAAATCACCGCACGGGTATCCTCGCGGATGGCATCCTCAATATCTTTCTGCAATACCGAAACATTGGCAAAACACAGATTACTGCTGAACCGGTAAATGACCACATGCTCCACGGCATGGATGGAACTGCTCTCTTTCAGATCCCGGAAATGACTGTGTCCGGTCTGTATGCCAAGAAAACACCGCGCCGGTTTTGCCGTACGGATAATCATCTCGGTAAAGGAAAGCATGATGCCGATCAAAACACCATTGATGGTTCCAAGCAGCAGCACTCCAAAAAATGCACCAAAAAAGATCAGACATTCCGTGCGGCTGACTTTCCACAAACGGACTGCAAGTTCAAATTCCGTGGCTCCAAGCAATGCGGAGATCACAATCGCGGTAAGCACCGGAACCGGAAGAAATCCGATGAATCCTGTTCCGCACAAAAGCAGAATCATCATGGAAATTCCCGCCACAATTCCTGTCAGCTGGGTTTTCCCCTGATACTGTTCTCCCATTGCGGTCCTTGATACGGACCCGTTGATCGGACAGCATCCGGTCAGAGCTGCTGCAAAATTTCCAAGGGAAAATGCCAGCAATTCCTGATTGTCGTTGATCCGGTAGCGGTTTTTCTGGGCAAAATTATTTTCTGCCAGAAGAGTCTCTGCCATAATCACTACTGCCACCGACAGACTGATCGTTATGGCATCTTTAAGCGGCACTGCAGACAGATCCACCGCCTTCCACCGCGGAAGTCCCGTCTGCACAGCACTTAATGTCTGTATGCCCCACTCCCTGACCGGAAGAAACTTTGTCATAAGTGCTCCAACCGCCCATCACCGGTGCAGATATGTAATTCACGAGTTTTCCCGCTTTCATCAGATAAAATGCCAGAAGCCACACGGCCACAAACAGAGTCAGGACCGGCACAACTTTAAGTGCTGCTTCTGAACCGCTTTCTATGTGCAGATCAATCAGCGCTCCTCCGATCAGTGCCGCCGGAGCTGCATCCACACCAAAAATGAACTGTGGTGAAGTCGAAAACAGTGCAAACAACAGGATCGGAAACACCGATCCATACAGACCGTATACCGCCGGAAGACCGGCAATCTGCGCATATCCCATGGAAATCGGGATGGAAACGGCCATAATGATAATTCCGGCACAAATATCTTTCGGCAGGTTTTTCTTCTCATAATGCTGCAGTGTCTGTGCAATTGTTACTCTCATATTTCCCCTACTTTCTTGCAATGCGGTGCAGCTGCGGCCGCAGCGTAATCTCCGGCACAACCATGCCCTCCCGCTGGTCAAGCACATAGGCAACCGCCTTTGCCACTTCATCCGGCAGCAGATAACTTTCCGGCTCCTCCCCACAGGTAAAATCCGCATTCCGGTACAGATTGGTATCTGTCATGTCCGGATGAATCGTTGTCACCTTGACACCGTACTTGCGTGCTTCCTCAAACAGACTCTTTCCGAAGCTGGACAGTCCCGCCTTGGTTGCCGCATAGGCACAGCCATGCGGACTGCTCTGCTTGGCCGTCACGGACGAGATATTGATGATATATCCATGATTTTTCTTCAGCACCCGAAGCAGCCGGTTCGTCAGAAGCAGGGGAATCTCCAGGTTTGTACGGACCAGGGCCTGTATCTTTTTGGGAGTCAGTTCCTCATGCAGACCATAATGTCCGACTCCTGCCGCATTGACAAGTACCTCAATGTCTGCCGTTTTTGTGATCTCTTTCACCGCATCGCATAATTTCTGTTCTTCTAATAAATCGCCTTCTACCGGATGAAATGCCGCGGTCTGCTCTACAAATTCCCTTGTCTGTTTTTTTGCAAAATCCCGTCCAAATCCGTAGACTTCATACCCTTTCTCACAGAGTACCCGGCTGATTGCCAGTCCGATTCCGGAACTGGCACCGGTTACAATCGCTGCCTTACTCATGATATATGTTCTCCTTGTCCATTCTCTGTGTTAATTCCGTGATCATAAAACTTTCCATTTCCTTTAATAATTCCGGTGGATACTGATATACCCCGTTGCAATTGACATAAGGATACTGTACCGCTGGTGCAAAAGGTTCTACCCGCCGGAGTTTTTTCATATATTCCTGTGAAATCCGGAACGTTCCCACACTTACATCAACCAGTTTCTCCCAGCCGTCATGCAACATACGGTCACCAAAAATACGGTCAATCTGACTTAGCAATTGCAGATAATCGGTCTTCCAGGACGGCAGATACAGCATCGGATCAAAGCACAGGCGCACCGGAAATCCTTTTTTAAGTCCCTCCGCGGCACAGACTATGCGTGCAAACGCCGAAGGTGTTTCTTTCTCAAACGCATCTATCATCTTCTGCGGAGACAGGGTAAACGCATAGATCACATTGGACAGACAGGGCAGATCCCACATCGCATGGCCGGCACATTTTGTCCGGATTTCCAGCTTTAAGTTTTCATGTTTTGCAGCATATGCACTCCAGAGTCTGACATATCCTGTCACAGCCTCCATGGCAAGCAGATCCGCATCATAAGAAATGCACACATACATATTCTGTGTCTTCAGAATATGGTCAAGTTCTTCCAGGTAATCTTCGATATTAACAAAAAGCACCATGTGACCGGACGGATACATTCCCTTAAGATAACAATAGCTGCAATCATAGATGCAATTCATCATTGTGGAACAGTAATAAAAATTGGTATTGCCAAAATCCTGACAGACCGGTGCTCCTTCATAAAAAAAATGATCGGTTTTTTCTGCCAGAATGAGAGCCTGTGCCTGATGCTGCCGGACACCGTCCTGCCCATGCCGGTTAAATACATCCTTGTAATGTTCAATCTCCACAATCTGTGCCTGTGGAAACCGCAAAAGGATCTGTTCTGTACGCGGATGATTGCGGATGCGGCGTTCCACATAAATATGGGAAAACCGTGTATTATAACACACGTGCTCTAAGTTCTTCAAGAATCCTCTTTCCTTCCCGTTTGTCTTTTGCCGGCAGCCGGCCTGCCTGTTCATATTCCCGATACCATCCGGACATGGTTTGCTTCCCGGATGCTTCTTTTGCTTCGCAGAGTGAATGATACAAAATCATCTGCCGGATCTGCGCTTTCATGGTTTCAGAACCATGCAATGCCTCCTGCCACAGCTTTGCCTGTTCTTCTACCTGGCTTCTAAATGCTTCCTGCATACTCTCCTGCCTGCTGTTTTTTTCCTGCATTGTCAAAAGCAGCCGGATAAATGTTAAAACCTCTTCTGCTGCCCGGTCCATGATCTGTGAAAAATGTTCTCCACTCCCGGCACTCTGCGGCTCCTGTGTTGTTCCATGATCGGTTACTACCTTGAGAAACAGCATCTGGTGCGGCGCATAGTAATAGTTTCCTGCCTGATATATTGCAGCAGCCTCCATATCCACCAGGATTCCTTTTTCCCCGTTCCCCGCCCCGGCATCTTTATTCAGAAACTGTTGGAAAGATTTCTGATCCTGTACCGTTGGAAAACTGTATAGTTCTGCTTCCCCAAACGGATGCCGGTATAAAATATCGGGATAAAACGTACGTCCGTCTACCGTTTGCGTCAGTTTGTTACAAAGCGAAACAGTGCCGACAGGAATATTTTTCCTGCCGGCACAGCTCCCATAATTGATCAGAAAATCCCCGCTATCCGGTTCTCTTCTGGTCGAACACTCTGCCACCGCCGTGGCCGCCGCAATGGCGGATGCCCCGGTAATGACAATCTGTATTTGATTGTTTTCATCCGAAAATACCTGAAAATGATTCTGTGTCATATCTTTTTTCAAAGAAAGCGCCCGGATCAGTTCCTTTGCCTCCGGATAAAGAGCTGTAAATATTGTGATCAAATAGCTTTTCCTTCACTTTCTAAAATGTGTCTTGCCACATAAACACCACTGGCAGATGCATGGGACAGTGAATGGGTCACACCACTTCCATCTCCGATGATATAAAGTCCCGGATACCGGCTCTGCAGATTCTCATCCAGCTCTACTTCCATATTATAGAATTTTACTTCCACACCATACAGCAGGGTATCATCGTTTGCGGTACCCGGTGCAATCTTATCGAGCGCATAGATCATCTCCATGATACCGTCTAAGATTCGCTTCGGAAGAACCAGACTTAAATCTCCCGGTGTTGCGGAAAGTGTCGGTGTCACAAGCCCCTCCTCGATACGTTTCTGATTACTGCGTCGTCCGCGCACCAGATCACCAAAACGCTGTACGATCACACCACCGCCTAACATGTTCGATAACCGCGCAATGCTCTCTCCGTATCCATTGCTGTCTTTAAACGGCTCGGAAAAATGTTTGGCAACTAAAAGTGCAAAGTTCGTATTCTCTGTGCGAAGATCCGGGCTGTCATAGCTGTGTCCGTTTACCGTCACAATACCATTGGTATTTTCATTTACCACTATGCCATATGGATTCATACAGAACGTACGGACATTATCCTCAAACTTTTCCGTACGGTAAACAATCTTGCTCTCATAAAGTTCATCGGTCAGATGGGAAAAGATCACTGCCGGAAGTTCTACCCGCACACCGATATCCACACGGTTGGATTTGGTAGGAATTTCCAGATCCTCACAGACATTCTCCATCCACTTGCTTCCGCTTCGTCCAACCGACACGATACATTTTCTGCACGCATATTCTGCATCTTTTGCCGAAACTGTGTAACCGTCCTCTTTGACCTGAATCTTCTCCACCGGGGTATCAAAGAAAAAGTCCATGTGTTCCTTCATCTCGTCATAGAGATTTTTCAGCACCACATAATTGACATCCGTGCCCAGATGACGGACCGATGCATCCAGAAGCTTCAGCTTATTCTGCAGACACACTTTTTTTAAATCTGTGCCCGCCGTGGAGTACATTTTGGTACCCTCCCCACCGTGGGACATATTGATGGTATCCACATATTTCATCAGTTCAAGTGCTTTCTGTCTGCCGATATATTCATATAACGTACCGCCGAAATCATTGGTGATGTTGTATTTACCATCCGAAAAGGCTCCGGCTCCGCCAAATCCGTTCATGATTGCACAGGTCTTGCAGCTGATACAGCTCTTTACCTTTTCCCCATCAATCGGACAATGTCTCTGTTCCAAAGAATGTCCTGCATCAAACACTGCAATCTTTAAATTTTCATCCTGCTTCATGAGCTCATAGGCAGAAAAAATTCCACCCGGTCCTGCTCCAATAATAATTACATCATACATCTGACGCCACCTCCGGCTTTTTATTTTTTCTCGCGGCTCTCATTGCGGTACTGCAACGGAGTCCTGTCAAAGCATTTTTTAAAGGTACGGTTAAAATGCTCTACACTCGGATATCCAACAACATCCGCAATATTTTCAACCGTCATATTACCGTTTTTCAACAATGTCTTGGCACGCTTCATACGAATATGCGCTACATGTTCTCCAAATGTCTTGCCTGATTTATCCTTGATATATTTGGAGATATAAGGCTCTGACAAATGAAACTGTGCTGCCATGCTTTCAAGTGTTACTCCCTGATAATTGTTCTGGATAAAGTTAAGCATCGCAGTCAGACGCTCATCCTGTGCGCCATCATTTTGTGCAATCTGCGGTAATTTATTTACAGCAACCGTCAGCGCATGGATGGACGCTTTGATAATATCCTCATCCATACCGACACCCCAGTAATTCTTTCCTTCACAGGTAATGCCCACATAGGCGATTGCCTTAGAAGAAGATCCATGGGACAATGCATGTTCTTCATAGGTAGAAAGTTCGTAGCTGATACCGAAGAACTGCTTGATTGTGTTGCTCACGGCGTCCAGACGACCGTTTCCGTTTGCATCGACGATGGTCTTCTTTCCGCCAAAGTTAATTTCTGTCTCTGCCATAATACCATCATTCTGCTTGAAATGGCAAGAATCGATTGTAAAGTACGGCATTTTGTTCATATAGTTTTCTTCAAAGATCTCGTATACCCACTGTGGAGAAAGTTCCTTGTGTTCTTCATCCGATACCTGTTTCACTGCATATCCGACTTCTTCTTTCATTGCCTGCGGCAGAGAAATGGAGAAATTCTGCTTTAAGATATAACTGATTCCTCCCTTTCCGGACTGGCTGTTGATACGGATAACATCGGCATCGTAAGTTCTTCCCACATCCATCGGATCGATCGGCAGATACGGAACCGTCCATGTCTTTAATTTCTTTTCTTCTCTCCAGGCCATTCCCTTTGCAATCGCATCCTGATGGGAACCGGAGAACGCAGAAAAGACAAGATCTCCGGCATACGGAGAACGCTCATGGACATGCATTCTCGTCAGACGCTCATACGTCTCACGGATGCGTGGCATATCTGCAAAGTCCAGTTTCGGGTCAATGCCATAAGAAAACATGTTCATGGCAAGCGTAATGATATCGACATTTCCGGTACGCTCTCCGTTTCCAAACAGCGTGCCTTCGATACGGTCTGCTCCTGCCAGAAGTCCCAGTTCAGCATCACTGACACCGCAGCCTCTGTCGTTGTGCGGATGAAGACTGAGTACCACATTTTCTCTGTGGTGCAGATGCTTGCTTACATATTCGATCTGTGTTGCAAAAACATGCGGCATTGCAGTCTCAACAGTTGCCGGGATATTGATAATTGCCTTGTGTGCGGCATCCGGCTCCCATACATCCAGAACGGCATTGCAGACATCTACTGCGTAATCCACTTCGGTTCCGTGGAAACTTTCCGGACTGTACTCAAAAGAGAAATCTCCCTCTGTCTCACTGGCAAGTCTCTTTAACAGCTTTGCACCATCCACAGCCAGCTGCATGATATGCTCTTTGTCTTTTTTAAACACCTGCTCCCGCTGTGCCACAGAAGTGGAATTGTACAGATGAATCACCGCATGCGGAGCCCCTTTGACTGCCTCAAATGTTTTTTTAATGATATGCTCACGCGCCTGTGTCAGTACCTGAACGGTCACATCATCCGGAATCATATCCCGCTCAATCAGCGTACGCATAAAAATAAACTCTGTTTCTGATGCTGCCGGGAATCCAACTTCAATTTCCTTAAATCCGATATCCACGAGCATCTGGAAAAACTCCAGCTTCTCGTCAAGGCTCATCGGCTCGATCAGTGCCTGGTTACCGTCACGCAGGTCCACGGAACACCAGATTGGTGCTTTCTCTATGTAATCTTTTTTGGCCCAGTCGTATTCGCAGACTGGAGGAAGAAAATACTGTCTTTCATACTTGTCAAAATTTTTCATGATGTTTCCTCTTTTCCAACATTAAATATTATCAATTTCAATGAGTAATTTTAACACACAATCTCTCATTTGGAAATGATTAAATTTAAGCAATTTTATTGATGTTTTTTATTTTGTCAATTGATTTTGCAGCCGGTGTACCACAGATGCCTCCACCTCAGACGCATGCATCACCTGTTCTGCGACCTGTCTGGCAACCGGAGTTACCTCATTTTCTTCTTCCCACTCCTGCAGACCGGCATCCGGGATCTCCTGTTTTTTCTGCAGTACATACCGGTTCAGGTTATTGCAGTACTGCATCAGATTCCGGAATCCACGCACACGGGTCAGAAGATTTTTACCGTATGCCTGCTGCTCTAAGCCTGCTATGGCGATCACTTCCATACACAGATGAAGTTCTCCGGTGATATCCGATGCTTCCATCAGAAGATCCGGCCGTTCTTTTTTTGCCTGCAAAAAATATGCCTTTGCTCCATCCACATCTGCCCGGTCAAAATATTCCGCCAGCCGGCACCGGACTTCTGCAATCTCTGCTTTTTCTCCCAGCATGCCTACCATACACGCATACACCCGCAGCCTGTTGTGCCTGATCCAGACATACTGTAAAAACTCCGAAATGAATCCGAAAATTCTCCGGTGATAAGAATCCTCTTCTTCCACTTTCACGCGCCGCTCCACTTCAAATAAAATAGAAAACAGCCATTCCATATAAGCATCATAAACTTCTTTTTTTGCAATCAGCATATTTCCGAAATAGGTGTGCTTTTGCTGCACCAGCTGCTGAAAATCCGCCGCATAATCTGGATAAATCTCCTGTATCACACGGGCTGTTTCGTCCAGATACAAAATCTTGTGGTGAGAAGCAAATCCCTCATAATAAGAAAAATTCAGCTGCAGTTCTTTCGTTGTGATCACATCATACTGCTGCAGCAGAGAAAGAATCTGTGCCTCTGTAAACAATTTTCCCTGCTCATTCAGAAGATACCGGCGGTAATGGCAGGTACCAACTACCTTTGCATGGGAGTTTTTCCATACCCAGTACATTCCCGTCAGTTCACTGTAATAACAGTTTTTTTCGGAAATGTGATCTCCGGTATTATCTCCCACACAAAAAGACAGCGGGGACGATTTCTCATCCCTGCTGTATGACGAAGCCGCCGCTCTTCCCACATGAAGCGGAATATACAACGGGTCCGGTGGCGGCGTAAATGCCTTATGCGTCATCACATAGATGGCGGTCTGTTGATTTTTATCTTCTGCGCCGGTCTCCATATTTTTCATGATACATTTTCTTTTCTTCATACATTGCCTCATCTGCCTGATTCAGATATACATCCATATTATACTCGCTGTCCCACGGGGCAAGAATCACACCGATGCTGGCCTCTAAAGGCTCCCGGATCGGGGATGGTTCTTCCTTGCATACCGCCGCAATACTCTGACGGATGGATTCCGCAGTGATCCCGGACTCTTCTCTCGTCAGCAGTAAAAATTCATCACCGCCAAACCGAAATGGCAGACTGTCTTCCGCGGCAAGCCTTCCAAGCGCTTCCCCCGTCTTTCGGATGACCCAGTCACCGGCTTTATGCCCATATGTATCGTTGATGTATTTTAAACGATTGATATCACAGAATATAAACTTCGTATTGATATGATACTCACAATTTCTCTCATAAAACTTCTGTCCCAGATCCTCCATTCCAAAACGGTTATAAATTCCCGTCAGCTGATCGATCCGGTACAACTTCTGCAGTTTCAGATTTACTTCCTGATACTGCTTCCGCTGGATATAATTTTCCAGTGCATAACAGATATTGCGGAAAAAGGTTTCCAGAATTCCTGTCCTAAACATCTCATCCACACCAGCCACCATACAGTATCCCATCCGGTGCAGCTGATAATGCAGTGGCATAAACACCTGTACCCCGCCTTCTTCTGTCCGGTTCTTTTCATTGCACCAGTTAAGTACTTCTCTCTTACAGCTTCGATAACTTTTGGCTTCCTGGGAAAACAGATCATCCGTCAAAAAGATCTGCCCTCTTCCTGCCCCAACCAGATCTAAGAATCTCCCCGTCGCATCCATGATCTCTTCTAAAGAGATCCGGCTGGTTACCCATTCCTGCATGGAATCGAGTTTGGATTTTGCGTCATGTTCCTGCAGATTTTTCCAGAAAATCCGGTTACGGAACGATTCCGTATCAAATGGGACATGCTTTGTGCAGCCACAGGTATTCCCGATAAAAAACCGGTAGGAAAGTTCCCTGTGTACCAGCTTTCCATCTGCCTTTTCATGCAGTTCGTGCAGAAGCCTGACAGCTTCATATGCCACCTGGTCTCTCGGCCGTTCAATGGTTGTCATCGTCGGGCTGAAACATTCCCCGTCAAAATACCGGTCAAACCCTGTGATTGGTATCTTTCCCTCGAGCGCAGTTCCTTTTATGGTCTGCAAAAAAGCTGCCGCCATCAGATCATTTGCGCTGATAACCGCCTGTGGGAGTTCCTCCCCTGCCTCATATGCTGCAATCATTTTTCTGGCATATGTTTCCCCGGAGCGGTACTCATAATTTCCATAATCCACCCATTCCGGCATAAGACAAAGCCCCAGTTCCCGAATTTTGGACTCTACCCCCTGTTGACGCATCTGCGCCTCATAGGTATCTTTCATCCCGTTAATAAAACCAAATGTCCGGATTCCATGAACCCCGGCCAGATGCCGCACGATCTGCCGCATGGCTTTGCTCTGATTGATTCCGACAAAAGAAAGCCCGGGAATCTCCTCTTCCAGAGATACACAGGGCTTTTTACTTTCTATGATCCGTTCGAGTAACCGCTGCTTGACATCCCCTTCTTTGACTGTGGTACTCGGATACAAAAATCCATCGTACGCCTCCATATCTGCCAGTTCAAAAAAATCAAATTCTGATTTATTAAAACTGTCTCCTGATCCCAGTCTTCCAAAACTTGCATACAGATGTATAGAGTCATGGAATTCTTTCTGTGAATTTTCCAGACCGTGATACATATCACGCAGGTACTCACCGTTCCATCCTGTCGCAAATACTGCTATCTTCATAGTCGCACCCCTGTTCTTTTTCCTTCCCCATATCTGGTACTATTATACCACCAATTTCAGAGAGCGTCATCCGTTTTTCGACATTTGCCGACATATTCTTTTCCTGTTTCTGCCCGCTTTACGCCTGTTTTTTTGTTTTCCGTCTTCTTCGTCTCCGACGCAGTTTTTGTCCGTTTTCCTTTCGAAAGTTCTGGATCGTCTCCCAGATTTTTGTATAATCCCGCTCGAACAGTTCTTCCGAGAGCTGGACTGCCAGCGTTTCTTTCGGAACTGTCTCGACAATTTTATCGGCCACAAACCGCTTGCTTTTCTGCTTATATGCATGCATCGCGTTCAGTTCCTGGATATGCGCCAGTTCCGGCCGCCACAAAATCTCTATTTTACAGTTCCAGTCCATCTGTGGGTTACTCTGCGGCTCCCGCAGCATATAAAAATCAACCTGATCCCCTACCTGTTCCACCGTAATGATCCCCCACCATTCCGGGACATGTTCCTTAATATGTGCCGCATGCCGGGTTCCGACCACGACCAGATCATAGTCATAATATAAGTTGTAATCTTTCACCTGGCGATCCAGCCGTGCATAACTGTCCGCATCACTCTTGATCTCAATTCCGTAGAGGGCATCGTGTACCACCATGACCATATCCGCCCGTGACTGCCCCATCACCTGTTCCTCAAGGATTCTGTTTTTCCCGTAAATTTCTTCCAGATAAAATGCCAGAGGTTCACGGATATCTTTATCGTATAACATTATTTTTCCAGCTTTGCATCGGCTTTTGCCTGGAATTTTTCATTATATACAATAAAACGCTCATGCTCGCCCTCTCCGATCAGTCCTGCCTCATCAAAAGCTTTTACAGAAAACGTCAGTGCTCTGCCATCTACTTTCGTCAGTTCGGTTTCACAGGTAATTTTCATGCCCACCGGGGAAGCTGCCACATGTTTTACATTCATTAACGTTCCTACCGTTCCGCTTCCCTCCTCTAAATACGGCTGTACACTCTCCCATGCAGTCTTTTCCATCAATGCGATCATTGCAGGGGTTGCAAATACATCCAGGGCACCGCTTCCCATAACTTTTGCGGTGTTTTCCTCTGTTACCATAATTTCCTGTGTTCCTTTTACGCCTTCTTTTAACATATGTAATACTCCTTTTCTTATTTTGCATTAAATAAGCGATCGGGAAAAAGTTTCGCGATCACCTGTTCTGCATAAATAGTAACATGATTTAAAAGAAGTGTCTACAGTTTAGAAAGTTTTTAGAAATGCACCAACACGCTATTTTCCGGCATTTTCGCGTTCATTGTTAGCACTCATTCAAAAAGAGTGCTGATTTTCTATTGACTTTTTACAAAACTGGTTTTATCATTTTCATTAGCGAACATTTGTGAATGAAAACAAAGGAGATGTATAACATATGGCAAATAAACACGGATCATTATCCATCGACAGCGACAACCTGTTTCCGATTATCAAGAAATGGTTATATTCAGATCATGATATCTTCTATCGTGAGCTGATTTCCAACGGTTGCGATGCGATTACCAAATTAAAGAAACTGGACATGATGGGAGAATATTCCCTTCCTGCTGATTATAAAGCAAAGATTCAGGTCATCGTAAACCCGGAAGAAAAAACCTTAACATTTATCGATAACGGTCTTGGAATGACTGCCGATGAAGTAGAAGAATATATCAACCAGATTGCATTTTCCGGTGCAACGGATTTCATCGAGAAATACAAAGATAAATCCAATGACGATCAGATCATCGGTCATTTCGGACTTGGTTTTTACTCCGCATTTATGGTTGCAGATGAAGTAACGATTGATACCCTTTCTTATAAAGAAGGTGCAACCGCTGTTCACTGGTCCTGCGATGGCGGTACCGAATTTGATATGAAAGACGGCGACAAAACAACCGTTGGTACAGAAATCACACTTTTCTTAAATGAGGATTGTCTGGAATTTGCCAACGAATACCGTGCAAGAGAAGTCATTGAAAAATACTGTTCTTTCATGCCAACCGAGATCTATCTTTCCAAGGCCAATGCCCCGGAAGAATATGAAACGATCGACAAGGAAGATGTAAAAGATACCGATAAAGTAATTGAAGAAATCCACGAAGAGGCCAAGACTGAGGAAAAAGAAAACGACAAGGGCGAAAAAGAAATCGTAGAAGTTTCTCCGGCCAAGGACAAGGTAAAGATTGTAAAACGTCCGGTACCACTCAACGATACCAATCCTCTCTGGGCCAAAAATCCAAGTGAATGTACCGATGAGGATTACAAGGAATTTTACCGCAAGGTATTTATGGATTACAAAGAGCCTCTGTTCTGGATCCATCTGAATATGGATTATCCGTTCAATTTAAAAGGTATCCTCTATTTCCCGAAGATCAATACCGAGTATGATTCCATTGAAGGAACCATCAAACTTTACAACAATCAGGTATTTATCGCAGATAATATCAAAGAAGTCATTCCGGAATTCTTAATGCTCTTAAAAGGCGTTATCGACTGTCCGGATCTGCCTCTGAACGTATCACGTTCTGCGCTGCAGAATGACGGTTTTGTCAAAAAAATTTCCGAGTACATTACCAAGAAAGTGGCTGACAAGCTCATCGGCATGTGCAAGACAGAGAAAGAAAACTACGAAAAATACTGGGATGATATCAGCCCGTTTATCAAATACGGCTGCTTAAAAGATACCAAGTTCTGTGACAAGATGAATGATTATATCCTCTTTAAGGATATCAATGACAAGTATCAGACACTTCCGGAACTTCTCGTTCCTGTTGAGGCCGAAAAGAAAGACGACGAAAAGACGACCGAAGATGCAAAGACGGAAGAATCCAAGTCAGACGATGCAAAAGAGGAAGAAAAAGAGCCGGAACGCAGCACGATCTACTATGTAACAGACAAGGCTCAGCAGGGACAATACATCAAGATGTTCAAGGAACAGGGCATGAATGCCGTAATCCTCGATCACAACATCGATACTTCCTTCATCACACAGTTAGAGCAGCGCAACGAGCACTATCAGTTCAAGCGTATTGATGCAGATGTCACAGATGCCTTAAAATCCGATGATGCAGCAGATCTGACCGAGGAAACCAATACCCTTTCCGATCTGTTCAAAAAGACACTGAACAACGATAAGCTTACGGTAAAAGTAGAAAGCTTAAAGGATGCGGATGTTGCCTCTATCCTCACACTCTCCGAACAGGGCAGACGTATGCAGGATATGATGAAGATGTACGCAGCCGGCGGTATGGGCGGTATGGACCCGAATATGTTTGCAGCAGACCAGACTCTGACTTTAAATGCAAACAACGCTCTGGTAAAATATCTGTTCGAACACAAAGATTCCGAACATTCCGGCATGTTTGCAGAACAGCTCTATGATCTGGCCATGCTTTCCAACCAGCCATTGTCCGCAGAGGCTATGACGAAGTTCGTAAAGCGAAGCAACGATATCATGTTACTGTTAACCAAATAAAAAATGGTACGAAAAACTCCGAAGCTGTATGCTTCGGAGTTTTTTGCTTCTATGATATTAAAAATTACGAAAAATGTCTGCGGCTCCCTCTCAGATAACCCGCATGCACCAGAATTGCCACGGTCGTACCGATTAAAATTCCCACCATTACATCGGTCGGAAAATGAACAAAGTGATACAGTCTGGAAAACGCAATCAGAGATGCTAAAATCACTGCCGGAATTCCAAGCTTTTTATCATTACATAAAAGTGCGATAGATGCAGCAAATCCGTTCATGGAATGCCCGGACGGAAAGGAATAATCCTTTGGGCTTTTTATGAGCAGGGCAATCTGTGTATCCAGCCAGCAGGGTCTTTGTCTTGCGATCAGATTTTTCAGGATCAGATTTCCAATGATAAACGTAATTGCCATGGATATCACCATCTGGATTCCAATTTTTCGGTATTTCTTCGGAATACAAAGCGCAAGGCCAAGTACAATCCAGAAAATACCGGCATTTCCTATCGTGGAGAGTCCTGTCATGATATGGTCAAGAACCGGCTGATGAATCTTCTGCAGTGCATATAAAATATCAAATTCCCATTTCATGTTGTCTCTGTATTTTCTCCTGTTGTAAAATATTTCTCATATGTGCTGAAAAAAGAATCCGTCCCGATGCCGGACACATCTTTTAACGTCACATCGTCCCACAGATTATCATTTAAACAAAACGTGGAATTCTTCACAAACGTCTGGTACTCGTTTTCAAACCGTTCTTTTTTTTTCTTTACACGGATTTTTTCCTTGTTTTCCTCCGTCAGATCTTTTTCGAATTTGTTCAGACAGCGGATGATATAATACCCGTCATCTGCCGCAATCACATCGGAACACGCTCCGTCATCGAGATTAAACACGATCTCCTCCATCGCATCCGGATAAGTTCCACGTGCAATGGTGCGCTCAAACTCTCTCGACTGATTGTATGCACTTGCAACCGAAGCAAAATCATCTCCCGCTGCAAGATTTTCCTGCACCGCACGCAGTGCTTCTTTTTCTTTTACATAGATCTGTTGTACCCGGACCACTCTCGCTTCATCATCACTGACCTCCTCATCGGTTCCCTGTGTCAGCGCATGATACAGCTTTTCTGCCAGTGCATACTCTTCATATGCTGTACGGATCTCTCTCTCATACAGACCGATGAACGTTTTTTCTTCCTCCGTAAGTGACTGGTAATATTCTTTTGCCGCACGTGCTGCCTGTTTCTTTTCCTGCTCACTCAGATGCATGTCCTGATTTTCTGCCAGAATATCCATACATGCAATATGTGTCAGTTCCTGAATCGTCACATCCTTGACATACTGTTCTAAATCCGCATCATAGGATTCCCAGAGATCCGTTCCGTACGCTTTTCCATACAGGTTGCGGTAATTGCACAAATACAGTTTTGCATATCTAATATCATATTTATGATCATTGATCCGCACAATGGCATTATGGTTTCTCAGCTGCCCTGACGACAGGCGAATCTGTGTATTTCCAACCTTACAGCCTCCGAGTGACGGTACCGTAAGCGCTGCCATAAGAAAAATCCCCGCCAGTTTCCATCTCTTTTTTTTCATACCGTTTTATCCTTCTACGACAAGAAAACGACCATCGGGAATTGCAAAAACCTCACTCGCCTCTAACAATTCTTCCTCACTCATTCCGGCGACATCCATCCCCGCGTCATCAAAATAATCCCGCACTTCTTTTATATTTTTGCAGACAACTGCCATGCAGTCCTCCAGAAACTCTTCTGCTTCCTCCGGACTTTCCGCTACCGCCTCCGGGAAAAGTTGTGTCTGGTGTTCCAGAAAATAATGTAAAATTTCCTCATCGTATTCGTTCATACCTTTTTCCTCCCTGTGAATCACTTTCTATTTATTATAACGAAGGAATTTCTCTGTGACAATCCCTTAATTCCACTCCATGACGCCCAGTTTTTTCAGTTCCTGATATAACCGTCCCACCGGAAGTCCCACCACATTGTTATAATCACCATGGATTTCCTTCACAAAAGCAGCTGCCTGTCCCTGAATTCCATAGCTTCCCGCCTTATCCATCGGCTCTCCGCCGGCAATATAGCGCCGGATTTCCGCGTCATCCAAAGGATACATGCAGACATCTGTTTTCTCATAAAATGAAGTTTCCCCGGTTCTGCCGTTTTTATCAATAAAAACAAGCGTTACTCCCGTGTATACGCTGTGGGTATGTCCGGACAGCATCGAAAGCATATGGGCTGCATCCGCTTCATCCCGCGGTTTCCCGAGAATATTTCCATCACAGGCAACCACCGTATCGGCCCCGATCACCAGAATGTCCTGCGGCGTAACCAGCTCCGGATGGATTTCATTGTAGGAAAGAATTCCTGCGGCCACTTCTTCCGCTTTCTGACGGGAAAGTTCTAACACTGCCCCATCCACAGAACCAGCAGTAATGACTTCTTCTCCCTTCGCCGGACAGATTTCAAATTCCAGTCCGATCTGTTCGAGCAGCTCTTTTCTCCGCGGTGACGCAGAGGCAAGTACAATTCGACTCATAATGCGACAACCTCCTTCAGGTGAAACGAATAGATGAGTTTTTCTTCCGCCACCATTTTTTTTGTATCCGTAGAAAATACACGGCTTAATGCATCTGCATACAGCTGAAGCTGTGTCTGATAGCGCATCAAAAGTTCCTGCGCCTGTTTTACCCGGTCCGTCTTGTAATCCAGCAAAATAATTTTATCATTTTCCATCCAGAAAACATCTATGATTCCCTGTACCAGCACCGTCCCGCCGGATGTCCCCATCGGATGCTGCATCACAAACGGTCGCTCCCGGTACAGATCCCCACGCACAGCTGCTGCTGCCATCCGGGGAGCAATCGGACTTTCCACAAACGCTTCGATCATTTCCGGAATAACAAGCGCATACCATTCCCCCGGCAGTTGTCCGTTTGCAAGCATCCGGTCCAGTTCCTGTTTCACAAATGCAGAAACTGCTCCCGCATCAGAGGTATCTATATCTGCAATCGCAGCAAAATCCAGACATTCCATCACCCGGTGCACCGCGGTTCCCCGCATAGCACCCTGATTTACGTTTTCAGCTGCCGGATACTCTCTGTCCTCTTCTCTTGCAAAGTCCGGAACATACACTTCACGGTCTTCCTGAAGAAAATCAGGCTTCTCGGCTTCTCCCTCGGTTCTGTCATACTGTAAGACAAGCGATGCATGCTTCAGTTCCGAAACCGAATATTTACTTTTTTTGCCGGCCTCACTCTGATATGGGTAACGGTAGGAAAACCACTGGTCATACTGCTGAAGCAGTTCCGGTTTCGCATGATCGATATGCTGCAGAAGTTCCTCATAATTTTCCCTGCTGTCTGCCGCCTGTTCCACCTCTTCCCATACAATTTTCTCCGGTGGAACCACATCGAGCGTATATTTCTGCGGATAAGAAAGCATGGCTGGAAGAATCCAGTCCAGATAACTGCCTGCCCGGACCCTCTGCCGGTAACTGACCGGCTTCCCCGGAAGTACATTTCCGGTATATCCGGAAAACGTTTTTTGGGCATCTTTGATCATTCCGGTCAAAACCAGTTTTTCTTTGGCTCTCGTCAGTGCCACATACAATATGCGCAGTTCCTCTCCGAGATTTTCCCTGCGGATCCGGTCCGCAATCTCTGACCGGAACAAACTGTTTTTTTTCACTCTGGGCTGCCCGGAAATCTCACAGATTCCAAGGCCTAAATCCGGATGTACCACCAGCCGGTCACTGGCATCCATCTGATTCATTTTTCTTCCCAGACCGGACACAAAAACGACCGGAAACTCCAGTCCCTTACTCTTATGAATGGTCATCACGCGGACAACATTGGCATTTTCTCCTGTGGTATCTGCCTCCCCGAAATCCACTTCATATTTCTGAAGCTTATCGATATAACGCAGAAAATGAAACAATCCCCGGTAGCTTGTTTTCTCGTAATCAACCGCTTTTTCCACCAGCATTGCAAGATTTGCCGCACGGCGCTCCCCTGCTGGCAGTGCCGCCGCATAATTTCCATATCCGCTAAGTTGCAGAATCTTCTGAATCAGTTCATGGATCGGCAGATCCTGTTTTTCCCGCAGCTTACGATACATCCGGTAAAAGTCATAAAGTGCGCCCTCCGTGGCATCCTGCATGGCATGCATTGCAGCTTCCGCAAACGAACACTCCGGATTTTCCACACGAATCTGTGCCATCTCTTCCTCATCCAGTCCCACCAGGGGAGACCGAAGAACCGCCGCCATCGGAATATCCTGATAGGGATTATCCAGAATCCGCAGCATTGCCAGCACCGTCTGTACTTCCAATGCCGAAAAATATCCGGTCGAAGACTCCACATATGCCGGTATCCCCGCTCCCTGCAGAACCTGTACAAAATCCGTTCCGTAGTCTTTTAAACTTCGAAGCAGGATGACAATATCGGAATAACGCAGCGGCCGAAGCTGTCCACTCTCCTTATCCGTCACCTGCATGTGCTGCTTCATATCCGCAATACGCGTGGCAATCATATGCGCTTCCATCTGTCCTTTTGTCAGATTCTTTGTCTCTGAAAGCAATTCGTCCTTTTCATCCAAAAGCAAAAGCTCCGGTTTAAATCCTTTAGCATTCTCATCATAATTTTTTGCCCCGCAATACAATGCTGCATCCCGGTCATACGCAACCCGTCCCAGATCCGGACTCATAATTTTGTAGAAGATATCATTACAGAAATCAAGCACCTGTGCACGGCTTCGAAAATTCATATGCAGATCAATTCTCTGCTGCAGACTCTCTTCCGTTGAAAAAGATGCATATTTATCCATAAAAAGTTCGGGGCGTGCAAGCCGGAACCGATAGATGCTCTGCTTGACATCTCCCACCATAAACAGATTATGGCCGCCTTCCGGCTCCATGGAAATCGCACGCATGATCTCTTCCTGTACCTGGTTGCTGTCCTGATACTCATCAATCATGATTTCTGCAAAATGTCTGCGGAATTCTTCTGCGGTATGCCGTGGCTGCTTTGTTTTTTCGTCCACGAGAATCCGCAGAGCAAAATGCTCAATATCGGCAAAGTCAACAATTCTCTTCTTTCGTTTTGCCGTTTCCATTGCCTGTGTATATTCAAGTGCCAGCCTTACCAGCTCTTCGAGAAACGGACACAAGCGTTTCTGCTGCAAAAGCAGTGTCTCCAGATCCATCGCAAAATATTTTTTCTGCAGCGTTTCCACTTCTTTTTTCACATCCGACCGGATCTCCATGACCGTTTCCTTTTTTTTGACATCCCCGGAGAATTTGCGGATCGGTGACAATTTTCCAAAGACCAGACCATTTAAAAATGTCTGTACCTGCAGATATCCCTGCAGATTTTCTGCCTGCTGCAGCTGCGTCAGATCCGCTTCCAGCGTCTTTGCATATGCCTGCGGTCCATCCGGCTCATTACACAACTGCAATGCCTGTGTCATCTGTGTGCACATGTCACACAACAAAAGCCTGGCATGTTCCGCAATGTCCTCAAGCATCTCTGTCTGCACCAGTTCCTGTGCACGTTCCACCTGATACGGTTCGGTGAGTTTTTTCATCCACGCCTGCGGCCACGGACTGCTCAAAGACATCCTGTAAATCTTTGCCACCATCTCCCGCACTCCGTGGTCGTTTCTTTTTCCGGCATAGGCATCGATCAGTGAAAGAAACGTCTTTTCCTGCCGCGCATAGTTATCTTCAAACACCTGCTCCAGCACGTCCTGCTCCAGCAGCCGGATCTCTCCTTCATCTGCAATCCTGAAATTCGGGTCCAGACTGATCTCTTCAAAATGATTCCGTACCACAAAAAGGCAGAAACTGTCAATCGTTGTGATCATGGCATTGTGAATCAGTGCCGACTGTCTGCGCAAATGCGTGTTTTGGGGATCTTTTTCACATTCTGCCTCAATGGCAGCCCCGATACGCTCCCGCATCTCCGCCGCCGCTGCCTTCGTAAATGTCACAACCAAAAGCCGGTCGATATCAACCGGATTCTGTGGGTCGAGAATCCTTTGGATAATACGTGCCACAAGCACCGCTGTTTTTCCCGATCCCGCTGCCGCCGAGACGAGAATATCCCGGTTTCTGAAATCAATGACGTTCTGCTGTTCCTTCGTCCATTCCATCTGATCGCTCCTCCTTTCCCCTGTTTCTGGCAAGCTCTGTCTGCATCTGGTCAAGCACTTCTTCTTTTTTCATGGATGCAAACTGCCGGTATTCATATCCCGGAATTTTTGCATCCATCCCGCACACCGATGCATAAGGACAATAGGTACAGCTGGTTTCTATATCACTCCGGTAAGGATTCACCGCAATATTTCCCGCATAGATGGCTTCCCCACACTGCCGGATCTCGTGCTCTACATAGCGGGTAATCACCGCAAACTCTTCCGTCGATGCCACTTTTGAACGCGCTGTGGAAATTTCACCGTTTTTCTTGATTTCCACGGGAATCATCTGCGATTTTCCCTCAAAATTCTGATCCATGGCACGATAGATTTCCTCTCCGGAATTCACCAGTCCATCCGGACGCAGTGCGAAAAGCAGCGCCTGCTCGGCCTCTTCGTCTGACAATGGAGTATCCGATTCGAGTACCGGATCATCAATGTGATAATAGAGAATTCCCCCGGGAAGGATTTCTTTTTTCGGATGCTGTCCCCGCAGCATTTCCATCGCCGCATCCATATAAACCACCAGCTGCAGCTGCAGTCCACGGTACACACGGATCAGATCGAACTTTGTATTTCCGGATTTATAGTCTATTACTTTAATCGAAATTTTATTTTCATCTTCAAAGGTATCCAGACGGTCAATCCTTCCTTCCAACCGCATGGTCACATCATGCGATAACCGGTACTCGAGACTTTCCTTTCCCTCCAGTTCGTCAAATGTCACCTCAAATTTTTCCGGTACAAACTGCCCCGCACGCACCTGTCTGGTCAATGCCCAGACCGTCTGGTCAAAAATAGCAAGCATCCGTTTTCTCTGATAGGCATTTTCTGCCGTATCGCAGACCGCCATACCCGGATACCCGGCAATTGCCTCCTGCATGGCATTCTCTGCCATCTGCCGGCGCACGGCATCCGGCACCACAAACCAGTCATATTCCGATTGTTCCAGCTTCCGGCTGTAGCGTTCTAAGGCCGTATGATAGATATTTCCCATATCCACACTCTCAAATGCACTGGTCTCACGCTCCGTAAGTTTTAACCCGTATTGCAGAAAATGTGCATATGCACAGGCGGCAAACCGTTCCAGCCGCGTAATACTTCCGTACGGATGTCTTCCGTACAGTGCAAGTGCAACCGCCCGGCTGATTGGCTCTCCCTCATACCGTGTATACGGCGCATGCAGAAGTTTACGGATCTTCTCCTGCTTTTGCATATCATTCTCCTGCAGGAACCAGCGGGCAAGCGCATACCAGGCTTCTTCGTGCGGTCCGAAGACGAGATAATCTTCGGCAGCCTCTTTGGTATAAAAATCTGTATGCGCCTCCATATGCTCCGGTTCCTGCAATTTCAGTGTCGGAAACAGTTTCCTCAAAACTCCGGTCAGATAAGAAGGACGGATGGCTTTTCCCTCACTGTCAACCTTTGCATAACTGACATATAATTTTTCTGAAGGTTTGGTAAGATTGCGGTACAAATAAAAGCGCTGAATAAATGCCTGCTCCCTTGCCCCCGGTGCTAACTCCACTTTTTCTGCCAGAAGTTCTCTTTCGTATTCGGAAATAATTCCTCCGGCATTTGCCGCTTTCGGAATAATACCGTCGTTCACACCGATAAAAAATAAAATCCTGATATGATTTAATCGTGTACGTTCGATATCTCCTATCGTAACACTGTCATAGCCCGGTGGAATCACAGCCACGTCTGCAGCGGAAAGTCCTGCCTCCAGCACTTCGGTAAAATCCCGAATCTGCAATGGCTCCTCCCCTAGTAATAGATTATATTTTTCCAGAAGTTGCATCACGATTGTATAAATCTGTGCATATTCCCGGGATCTGGTTTCCTCTCCCTGCGCCAGAAGCTGCTGTTCCCTGTTCCATAACTGATGCTGGGTGTCCAGCTGTGTCAGCAGCTGATACAATGCCCGGATGCCATCCGAAACACGGGCATCTTTTCGAGCAAATACTGCTGCAAATGGCTCAAGATACCCATATATTTTTTCCCGGAGTTTTTCGAGCAGTTCCAGATCGTAAAGCGTTTTCTGCCGTGGCATATGCCCCCATCGTCTGCTCCACGCCGCTTTGCCGCGGATACCGGTTGCAACCAGATAACTGTCCAGCCGGTCCAGATCGTCCTCCGCAATATCACAGAATCCACACCGCAAAAAGCGCATGACTGCCTCATAACTAAAATTCGTATCCACAATTTCAAGCGCGGCACGAATACATTCAATGAACGGATGAAATAACACTTCTTTGGTCGTATCCATAAAATATGGAATCTCATATTTCGTAAAAACCGGATCCATATAACTCTGATAAGCTTCCACTGCGCCCGTCACCACAGCAATTTCCCGATAGCGGTATCCCTGTCTGATTAGCGCATTGATCTGCCTGGCCACAAGAACCAGTTCTTCCTGTGGATTTTTTACTGCGGCAAGATGGATTTCTTCTACCGGCTTGGTATATTTTGCCGGACGGGGACGAAACAGATTCTGTTCCATAAATGCCAGTGCCGGAGCCAGCTTAAAACGCTTGTGTGCACTGTCTGTCATTACCACCGGTTCCATCACCTGCACATGAAGTTCTTCTGCCATCTTCATCAAAGACAGAATCGTTTTTTTGGACAGTGCAAATAATTCTTCATTTCCACTACAATGATAAAAATCTTCTGCAGCATCGATTGTAAGCGTAATGTAAATATGCTCTGTCACCTGCAGCAATTCCCGCATGAGATCATTCTGTATCGGTGTAAAACCGGTAAACTCATCAAATACCAGCACCGCATCCCGCAAAGTTTCCGACTGCGGCACAAGATTTTTCAGAACATTTAATATCTCTTCCGCCGTCACAAAACTATCTTTCATAAAATCACAAAAAGCGCGATACATGGTTGCCACGTCGCGCAGTTTTGCAGAAAGTACCGGTGAGATTGTTTTGTCCTCCGTCAGATCCACCAGCTGTTCCGGTGAAATCCGGTACTGCACCAGCTCTGAGATCATTGATTTTACTTCCCCGATATATCCCATCCGGTTCATATTTGCCCGAAGAACGGTAAGCGTCTCCTCCTGTTCCTGTGCAAGCTTGCGCAGCACCAGGTTTTTTCCGGTTTCTTCCAGAACCTGTATGTCCTGCATCCCCATATCATCAAACACACGGTATGCCAGACGCTTAAAACTTAACACATCAATGTTCATAATTGCATGATTCGGTGCAAGTTCCACCAGTTTCTGCTGGGTCTGCATCGTAAACTGCTCCGGTACAATCACCAGATAATTTTTCTTCGGATGTTCCCCTGCCTGCCGCACCAGACGCTCATAGATGTATTGTGTTTTCCCGCTCCCCGAACTTCCCAGTACAAATTGTAAAGCCATAAACCCCTCTTTTTCTCCCTTAATAAATATGTGAAAAGATCAGCGATACCACAACCGTCATCAGACCGGAGACTGCAATTGACAGACTGCTCATTGCCCCTTCAATCTCTCCCATCTCCATTGCCTTTGATGTTCCCATGGCATGCGAAGCAGATCCGATTCCAACGCCTTTTGCCACCGGATCGCTAATGTGAAACAGTTTACAGATATTCTCGGCAAACATATTTCCAATCACCCCTGTGACAATGATAACTGCAACCGTAATGGTTACAATTCCGCCCAGTTCTTCGGACAATCCCATACCGATTGCCGTTGTGATGGACTTTGGAAGCAGTGTGACATACTGTTTGTGTGATAATTTAAAAATCAGTGACAATACCAGCACACACAGCGCAGAGGTCATGGCACCCGCAAAAATTCCTGCAAGAATCGCCTTCCAGTTTTTCTTAAGAGGCTCAATCTGCTCATACAAAGGTACCGCCAGCGCAACCGTCGCCGGTGTCAGGAAATACGAAAGGTATTTCGCCCCGCTTTCATATGTGTCATAATCCACATGAAAAATCAGCAGAAAAATAATGATCAGTGCCATGGAAATCAACAGTGGATTAAAAATAGCGATCTTTAATTTTTTCTTGATCAATACCCCGATCTCATAGGTAATAATACTGATAAATACTCCGAAAAATACAGAGTTCTGTAAAAAGTTATTCATTCTTGTCCTCTTTCTTTCCATGATGCATCATCTGCTGTGTAACCTGTCCTGACACGCCCATAACCAGTACGGTAGAAACGAGCAGCAGAACAATGACCGGAAGCAGAATCGGCCGCAGTTCTCCCCAGCTGTCAATCAGCCCGACACCCGCCGGAATAAACATCAGCGGCATAATCTCAATCAGAAACCGCGCGGCTTCATGCACCTGCGGCAATTTGACCAGTCCTGTCATCAGTGCAATAAATAAAAGCACCAGACCATAAATGCTTGCCGGCATCTGAATCGGAATCACCGCGTGCAGGACTTCCCCGATAAACGAGAAAATAAGAATCATCAATAGTTGTCTTAAATACTTCATTTTTTAACTCCTTCTTTCGCTTTTCCCATTTTAGCACCTTTCAGGATTTTTGGGGCAAAAATAAGGATTGTATTAATAAAATACAATCCCCATTTTTAAATCCTTCTCCCTATTTTTCCTGTGCGTTGCAATCTTTTACATACTGCATAATGATATCTGCCGTACCTTCAATTCCAAAACGCGTATCATTAATGCAAAGATCATAATTTGCAGCGTACCCCCAGTCCTCCCCGGTATAATACATATGATACTGCTTACGCCGGCCTTCCGTCTTCTCAATGATGGCCTCCGCCTCATGCCTTTTCACCTTATGCTTCTCCATCAGGTGATGAATCCGGGATTCCCTGTCACCACTTAAAAACACCCGTACCACATCGTTTTCCTTCCGGTACGCATAATTTCCAGCTCTGCCAATCAGAATACACGATGTCTCCCCAATCAGTTCATCCAGAACTTTCCTCGGTGTCCTGTGCACAACACTGTCTTCCCCATCATCTTCCGCAATGACTGCCAGAAGCGTTCCTGCCGGATTCTCACCGAAATAATCCGGATAATGTTCCAGAATTCCCTTTTTCTTTGCGAGTTCTGTTAATGTCTTTTTATTGTAAAGCGGAACATTCAGTCTGTCTGCCAGAACCTGTCCGACTTCATCTCCGTAACAGCCGCACTCTCTTGCAATTGTAATCTTCATACCGTAATTCCCTTCTTTCCTACTACCGCAATGTTAGCACAATTTTATCCAGAATTCCAGTCAAATGTGCAATTGTAATCCCATAATTTGTCATCGGAATGTTCTGTGCCTTTGCGCGGTCGATTCTCGATACTACATATCTGCGGTTAAACATACACGCGCCACACTGAATGATCAGGTCATATCCTTCCAGTTCCTGTGGAAAATCCGTGCCGCTCACATGATCAATCCTTAGCCGTTCTCCAAATCGTTTCCGCAGCATACGCGGAATTTTTACCCTGCCGATATCCTCGCTCAAAGGGGCATGCGTACAGCATTCCGCTATCAGCACATGAGAGTTTTCGTTCAGTGCATCAATCTGTCTGGCACCTTCCATATAGTACGGCAGATCCCCTTTGTATGCGGCAAACAGCACAGAAAAAGATGTCAGCATACTTTCCGCCGGTTTATTCTGGTATACATAATCAAACACCTGGGAATCGGTAATAATCAGCTTTGGTGCCTGCTGCAGCATGTTGAGTGCCGGAAGCAGTTTGTCCGTGGTCACACTCATAACCATACACTTTTTATCCAGTAATTCCCGCAGCGTCTGCACCTGTGGCAAAATCAGACGTCCTTTCGGTGCCTGAATATCCTGTGGCATAACAAGAAGCACAAGATCTTCCTCCGTGACCAGATCTCCCGTAATCAAACGGTTTCCAAAATTCTCCGGCACTCTGCGGCTCATTGCCTCCCGGACATTTTCCATACCGGCTCCGGTCAATGCACTGACTACCAGTGCATCTTCCTTTGTTTTTTCTTTCAGATAGTTTTTCAGAGGTGCTGCATCCGCCACGTCCGCCTTGTTAATGATCAGAAGAACCGGAATTTTACGCTCCTTAAACCAGGTGTACCATTTCAGTTCTTCCTCATAGGATTCGCCGGAAACCGGCTGTGCAGAAAATACAATAATTGCCAGATCTGCTTTTTGGGCTGCAAGCCGCGTCCGTTCCACGCGCTGTTCTCCCAGCGTGCTTTCATCATCAAATCCTGCCGTGTCCATAATCGTGCACGGTCCCATCGGATAAATTTCCATTGCCTTGTATACCGGATCGGTTGTCGTTCCCGCCACATCTGCAACGATGGAAACCTCCTGCCCGGTAAAAGCATTGATAAATGAAGATTTTCCGCTGTTTGTTTTTCCAAATACACCGATATGCAGACGATTTGCAGACGGTGTTTCATTCCATGTTGCACCCATATGCGTTCTCCTTCTTGTGCGTTTTGCTGAATCAGTGATAATCTCCACGGTTTACGACCACTTTGTATCCGACACTTTCCATGCGGCGCGCCATACAGTGCCGGCACTCTGCCGCCTCATCTCCCGTACAGATTTTATTATCATATAATTTATATTTTTCCCGCACTGCTACCGGGGAAAGATTCGGCATCACAACATTTGCCCCTGCCTGAATTCCTTTTTCCCTGCCCAGCGGATGAATGGTTCCCAGTGCAGTTGTTGATGGCAGCAGCACATGCGGCTGCAACAGCCGGATAATGGATAAAAGCCGAAGCGTATCTTCCATTGTTCCTGCCTTTTTTTCGCCAAACGGGGTATCCTTCTGGGGAATAAACGGACCGATGCCTACCATATGCGGCTGCAATTTCCGGATAAACTGCAGATCTTCATACAGCGTATCCACCGTCTGCTCCGGCGAACCGACCATAAATCCACATCCCACCTGATAACCGATTTCTTTTAAATCCCACAGACAGTCCATGCGATGTTTCCAGAACATTTCTGCCGGATGCAGTTTTCCATAATGCGCCTCGTCCGCGGTCTCATGACGCAGCAGATACCGGTCCGCACCGGCATCAAAAAATGCCTGGTAGCTGTCGTGCTCTTTCTCCCCGATGGAAAGCGTCACCGCACAATCGGGATACTGTGCCTTGATCTGCCGTATCAGGGCACAGATTTTATCGTCCGTAAAATACGGATCTTCCCCGCCCTGCAGCACAAAGGTCCGAAATCCCAGTTCATACCCATTTGCACAACAGGAAAGAATTTCTTCCTCCGTCAGGCGATAGCGTTCTGCCTTGCGATTGCTCTTTCGAATGCCACAGTAAATACAGTCATTCTTACAGTAATTGGTAAATTCAATCAATCCACGGATAAACACCTGCTTTCCGTAAATGGCATCTGCTGTCTTACGTGCCCGCTCGTGAAGAAATGCAATGTCCCCGGTATCCGTTGTCTCCAGCAGCAGAGCCAACTGTTCACAGGTTATATTCTGTCTGTTTTCAATTTCCGTTATGATCTGCTTTAACATTTGCATACACCGTTCCGGCACTTGCGCCATCCAATCTTTGAATTTTTATTTTGTGGATTCTTTAAGTACTACTTCATACGACAACAGTGTCCGATCCGGTACCGTCTCCCCTTCAATCTGCGCCAGCAGATTCTTACAGGCTTCCATTCCGAGTTCTCTCGCATTGAAAGACAACGAAGTGATCGATGGTATATTGTTCTCGAGCACGGAACTGTTGTAAAACGATGCCACACGGATATCCTGCGGCACTTTTATGTGTTCCTGCCGCAGCTTGCGAAGTACCTGTATGCAGATGGCATCATCCATGCAGACAATACAATCCGCCCCTTTTTCCAGCACTTCTTCCACTGCACGATCCATAAAGGCACAGCTCTCCAAATTCCGGTAAACAAGCGTTTCTTCCACTTCTCTTCCCGCTTCCTGATATGCCTGCTGGTATCCTTTATACCGGTTCTGGTTGACTACGAAAGATTCACTTCCTCCGAGCAGAGCGATATGCTTCATCTGGCGCATCAGTAAAATAGATGTCAGTTCGCGGCAGGCGCTCTGCTGGTCATTGTCCACCTGCTTGACTTTGCGGTAGGTAGTACTACCGGTTGTAACAAACGGAATCTTTTTTTCTAAAAGCAGTTCAATCTGCGGGTCTTTTAAAAAGGTCCGCAGCAGCACAATCCCGTCCACCTTGCGGTTTCTCACGACGCGTTCAAGACCTGTAATATCATTTTCCTGACAGATACACAACAGAATGTCGTACTCATTCATTCCTGCAATTTCCTGAATTCCTGTAATGACTTCCTGAAAAAACGGAAGATCTACCAGTGCATAATCCTCCGGCATAACCACGCAGAGATTGAATGTTTTTGACTGTGCAAGTCCTCTTGCAATTACATTCGGTTTATAATCATGCTCCTCTATATAAGCCAAGACTTTTTGCCTTGTTGCCTCACCGATTCTTCCCTTTCCGGATATTGCCCGGCTGACTGTCGTTTTGGAAACGCCAAGTGCTTCCGCAACATCCGAAATGGTGATTACATTTCCCTTTTTCATATTCTTCTCCTAACTGCACACCTATGCATCCATTGCATGTTAAACGGTTGCGCTGTTACATTTTGCAGTTTTTTATCAATTTTGTCAAGTATCCCCTATTCCTTTGAATTTTTCTGCAATTTTTGTAATTTTTCTTCTGCTTTCTTTAATTTATCATAATTTGTGACATACACCTTATCATTGGCAGTCAGTTTATCATACGCATTTCTTGCCTTTTGCACCGCTTCTTTGGAATCCTTTGTAATGGTTCCGAGTGCGTCAATCAGTTTTACGACCTTTTTTGCTTCTTCCTTATCTGTTGCATCGGTACTTTCCGTTCCAGGAAGTTCATACACCAGCACCGGATAATTCTTCTTAACATTTTCAAATACTACCTTTGCGACTTCCGGCGGAAGATTGATGCAGCCATGTGATCCTGCATATTTATAAATACTTCCTCCGAACTTGCTGCGCCAGTAGGCATCATGCATACCGACATTTCCCGCAAAAGGCATCCAGTATGTAACCGGCGTCTCATAGTTTTCTCCGCGCAAAGTTGCATTTTTCTCGGTATATGTCACGCCATATGCACCGGTCGGTGTCGCATTATTTTTCGATACATTTCCCGATACAAAATCCGAATCAATCACCAGTTTTCCATCTTTATATAAGAACATATGCTGTGCCGTCAGATTGATCTCAACGTAAGAATCGCCATAATCATTTTTTCCATGGGAATTGGCTGTCATGGAATAATTCAGTTCTCTTTCCACTGCTTTCCCGGCTTTGATCTCACTCGTAATCTGGGCGATTTCCTTTTCCGTATCAATCTTCCATCCATAATGGCTCTCCGGAATCGTAACCGCCTTTCCGTAAGAAGTCTTTAACGTTTTGGCACTGTAACAGGTATTATATTTTTTTGCAAGATCACTGACGTATGCTTTTACACACTCCTGGTCCAGTACCGGTTTTAACTTTTTATTTAACCGGAACCAGTCACCAAATACGGAAGCATCGAGTACCTCTTTGGAATCTCCCACGGTAAATGTAATCTTTGTCTTTGCATACCCGTTCATTTTCTTTACGGCTTTTACCAGATTCTCATCATCATCTAAAACCGTCGGATCTTCATAAACGCCGGCTTTTTCCAGAGAGAGGTTCTCTTTTAATCCTTCCACCGCCTCCTGCACTGCCTGATACATTTTCTCTGCATCAATGGTCGTTCCCATGACGCACCCAACCACGGTAAATCCTTCCGTCTTATCATAAGAAGAAACCGAAGCATTCTCCGGTGCCGTCTGTTTGTCTGCATCCATACAGTCCAATGCATCGATCTGTGTCTGCAGCTTATCTTTGTCATAGTCGACAAGTGTTGTATTTTTCAATGTCTGTTTCCGGAAAATTTTTACCGGCCATGCAAACATATTCTGTGCGTGTACCAGCTCTGTTATTTCGTCTCCCCACTGTGGTTCCAGCGAAATATCCTGTCCGGAAATTTTTTCTGTATGCTTGTCTCTTGTTGCTATCTTTAACTGGTAGGAATGGATTTCTTCCGTAATCTCATCCATCACTTTCTGCGCGGTATACCCTCCCGCTTTTCTTCCATTTAATGTCGTTTTCGGGAAAAAGTGATTGTGGAAATAAACGGCCAGTCCCAGATACAAAAGAACGGCCAGTCCTGCCACCATCCATATCAGTTTTCTTCTCTGTTTTCTTTTCATTCGTGCTTTTTTCAAAATTCTTATCCTCCGTCACTATTGTATTATACAAAAGCACAAGAGGTTGTCAATGTGCCAAATTTTTAAAGTTTTATGAACATTGCGGGTTTTATATTGTCGTGCTTTTTTCCCCGTGCTATAATCAGTTTCAGAACAAAAGAAAAAAGATCTGCACACAGATATAAAAGGAGTATTTATGTTGCCGGAAACCCAAAGTAAGCGGACGTTTGTGTTCCGAAAATATTATGAAAAATATAAACATTTATGGATTTTGTTATATTTTTTCGTGTACATGGCATGGTTTAACTATGTAGAAAAAACCGTCACGACACATTTTCATGTCATCCATGTACCGATTGATGATTATATTCCGTTTTGTGAATACTTTGTCATCCCTTATCTGCTCTGGTTTCCTTTTGTCGGATGGGGCATCGCCTATATGGCATTACATAATAAAACAGATTACTATAAATTGTGTGCGTTTTTGTTTACCGGAATGACAATCTTTTTAATCATCTCCACGGTATACCCGAACGGTCAGTATCTGCGTCCGACCTATTTCACACACCACAATCTGTGCACCATGCTCTGTGAACGCCTATATGCCGGTGATACTCCGACGAATCTGTTTCCGAGTATCCATGTATATAATTCGCTCGGCATTTATCTTGCGGTGACACACAATAAAAAGCTGCGCAAAAACAAGCTGGTCTGTCTCCTGACACTGATTCTGACGGTCAGCATCATTCTGGCAACGATGTTTATCAAACAGCATTCTTTCTTTGATGTATGTTGTGCATTTGTTCTTGCCGCAGTCATGTACCATGTGGTTTACCGCCACAACTGGGCGCGTGCTAAAGCTGCCGCCACCTCATCCAAAACCGATAACAATTTTTCTGTGGAATAATAAAAGAGCTGGCCTCTCTGGTCAGCTCCTTTTCTTTTTCCTTTTATTTTTTGCGTTCTGCCGCATGCCGGTACACGGTTTCCATGGATTGAAGAAGTTCATCAAAATTTTTCTTCTGACTCTCCATTTCTTCTGTAAAATCCTCCATCTGCATCCGGTTGCGTTCCTCGGATTTGGCAATTTCCTCATCTGCATTGCGAAGCACAACAATCTGGTTTTCCATCTCTTTGAAATTTGGACATGGTTTTAAACGATTCCATTCCTGTGCCTGACGCGCAGCCTCCTGACAGGATTTCATCAGTTTGGTCATTGCAACATTGTTTTCTTTCAGCAATGTAACCATCCGGTGTACCTGCTCTTCCAGCTCTGCAATTCTCTCATCCGAATCTGCCAGCCTCTTATGTGCCTGATCAATCAGCTCATCATACGTTCCCGCAGATACACGGATCGTTTCTGCAGCCGTAACAAACTGTTTTCCTCCCTCTCCCATACGCCCGGCTTCAATCGCCGCATTGAGGGCAAGCACTCCCATCTGCTTTCCGCAATCCTGCATCTTTTCCAGTTCCTCTCGGGTCTTTTCATTTTCCGCCTTGAGTGCAACCGGAAATTCGTTCAGGAATTTGGATGGCGTGGTGAAATGTTTGTTTTCCTCCACCAGCTGTGCCATCTCCTGTTCGATCTGTGCAAAATTCTGCAGCATCTGCTCTCTTTTTTCCGATGACTGTACTTCCTGCTCCTGATATGACGCCAGCTGTCCGGTCAGCTCCTGCTCCTTTTCTCCGTTGTCTGCCGCCATTTGTGATGCTTCTTTTATATTTTCCTGTATCTGGGTGATTCCGGCTCCCAGCTGCTGATATGTATTTCTGATTTCCCTTGCGGTTGCATCAAACATATCTTTTCCGTCCTTCATATGGGCAAAAAAGCCTTCATCCAGCTGTGCCAGGTTTCTCATCCGTACCAGTGTTTCCTGTTTTTGTTTCTTTTTTCCGAACATTACTTGCCCTCCATTGCATTTATTTTACAATTTCTTTCCCGTTTTTTCAATGGAATCAGCGATAATATTTCATCTCCAGCTGCAGATTTTCATTTCCCTGATAAAAATCAATCTTTGCTGTATACACCATAGAAAATAAAATCCGGTTTTTTCTGCCATGCAGCGCATTCTCCACCTCTTCCTGACCAAACTTTTCGGTAAAATATGCAAACAACGTCTCCACATCCCCAAAGAAAATAACCGGAACCGGCTGTCCGTATTCCGAAAGAACACTCATCCGAAGAACATTCCGGTTCTTTCCTATCAACCACATGCGGCTGATGGACAGATTCCGGTCTGCAAACAGTGGAGATGGATTGTCTTTTCCAAACGGCTCCAAAAGTGCAAACTGATGGACCAGTTCCGTACTCGCATATCCCACCGGCATGGCCATGTCAATGTGAATATCCGGGCAGACTTCCTCCACCGTAAGCGGACAGTTTTCATTGATTTTTCTGCGGAATTTTTCCACATTTTCTTCCGGAAGGGATAACCCTGCCGCCATCGGATGTCCGCCAAATTTTGTAAACAGTTCCGCACATCCACACATATTTTCATACATGGAATAATTTTCCGTCGATCTTCCGCTGCCTTTGACTCCCTCTTCTCCCCGCGTCAGCACAAATACCGGCCGGTTATACATTTCCCGGATTCTTCCGGCAATCAGTCCTGCAATGCTTTCGTGGACATCCGGCAGAAACAGAACAAGTACCGGATCATTCTCATATCCACCTTCCTCACAGAGTTTCTTTGCCATTTCCACGCCCTGCAGTGTCAACTCCTTGCGTTCCTGATTCAGATCAACCAGATCCCGGGCAATCTCTTCTGCCTCCGTTTCCTGCCCGGTCTCAAACAGCCGAAGGGCATGCCTTGCCGTGTCAAGTCTGCCGGTTGCATTGACACATGGCCCTAAGACATAACCAAAATGGTATGCACTGATATTCTCCGGCTGTACATTGCATGCCTGCATAAGTGCCTGCAATCCGATGTTTTTCGTATGACGGATTCTCTTTAATCCCTCTTTTACCAGGATACGGTTTTCCCCGGTGAGCGACATGACATCACAGACAGTTGCCATAGCAACAAAATCCAGCAGATCTTCCGCTTCTCTTTTGTCCATATCATAATTTTCATACAATACACGGATGACATTCCATGCCACACCGGCGCCGCACAGCTCTTTATACGGATACCCGCAGTCCTGCTGATGCGGATTTACCACGGCATCTGCCAGACTCTTTTTCTCTGTTCTTCTGCCCTCATGTTCTTCAAACGGGACTGCATGGTGGTCGGTCACAAGTACTGTCATTTTCTGTGCTTTTGCCCACGCAATCTCATCGATAGCGGCAATACCGTTATCACAGGTCAGAATTGTATCCACACCATCTTCTTTCGCCTGTTGTAATAAATGCAGGCTTAGCCCATATCCGTCCTGTATCCGGTGTGGAATAACCACGTCCACTTTTGCTCCCACACGCCGCAAAGCCGTCAGAAACAGATGGGAGGAAGTCACACCATCCACATCATAATCGCCGATAATCCGGATATGCACCTGTTTCCGGATCTTTTGTGCAAGAATCTCCACCAGCCGGTCCATATCTTTCATCTGATGAGGATCTGACAGGTCCGAAAGGTTCCCACCCAGATAAATCCGGATATTTTTTTCTCCGATTACCTCGCGGTTTCTGATAATCCTTGCCACAACCGGATCCACATGAAATTTCTCTGCAATCGCATAAAAATCCGCTTTTTTAGCAGCGACCATCCATTGTCTCATATGTCACTTTCTCCAATCGTAATCCCTGCGGCGGTGCCGTATAGCCCGCCTGCTTCCGTTCCTTTGCCTTAAGAAGTGCCGGCATACTTTCCGGAGCCCGTTCGCCTCTTCCCACTTCAATCAATGTTCCCGTGAGAATCCTTACCATGTTCTGTAAAAATCCATTGCCACAATACAGGATCTCAATCTCACCGTCTCTTTCCACCAGATCAATGGAAAAAATGGTACGGACCGTTGATTTTTTCATATGGCGGTTTCCGCAAAAAGAAGCAAAATCATGCGTTCCCACAAGTGCCTGTGCCGCTTTTTTCATTTTATCCACATCAAGCGTTTGTCCATACTGATACAAAAATTTTCGTTCAAATACATTCGGCACCGGACTTGTCCGTATCCGGTAACGGTAGGTCTTTTCCACAGCCTGATATCTGCTGTGAAACCGGTCATCGACCTCCTTTATTTTTGTCACTGCGATATCTTCCGGAAGGTGCCGGTTCAGATCTTCAAAAATTTTCTCTGCCGAAAAATGTTCGTCCAGATGGAAATTAGCCACCTGCCCGATTGCATGAACTCCGGCATCGGTTCTTCCGGAACCGATCACTTCCACCGGATGCCCGGCAAGCGCCGAAAGCACCATCTGCAGCTTTCCCTGTATGGTTGCATCGGTGCTTTTTAATACCTGCCATCCTTTATATCTGGTGCCATCATATGACACGGTAATTTTATAATTTTTCATCCGTATTTTTCCTCTCTTTTATACAAGTTCTGCGATACGGGAAACCGCAACATAAATATCTGAAATTTTATACCAGGTCGGATAGTCCACAATACCGGTTACCGGAAGTCCGAAAACCGACTGAAACTTTTCCACCGCTTCCCTCGTCCTTGATCCGTAAACTCCGTCCGCCGTAATCGTCGGTATCGCCGGATAAGCACGCGAAATTCTTGCCAGCTGTTCCTGCAGCTGACGTACCTTTGGTCCGCTTGCTCCCACGCCCAGATCATATCCCGGCCAGGATGCCGGAATTCCGGAAATTCCGTCCGCGGAATTAATATACATATCATTTCCGTAATAACTGCGCAGAATATCAATGGCAGAATATCCCTGATCACCCAGATATTTGCTTCCCCACTGCGACATCCAATCCGGACAGGTCACTCTCTGTCCGTCACAGTACTGTGTCAGAATTGGCTGACGGACATTTGGACGGGACAGATAATTTTCAAACATTTCATCCACCACCCGTGAAATACTCTGGAAGAAATTCCTTCCATAAATAAATTTGTGATCGTATGCCGTGGAAGATGTGATGGTAAACACATACCCTTTGCCCCGGTACCATTCCGTATAAACCCGGTTTAAAGTAAATGACATAATAGCCAGCACATTGGCGCGGATCGCAGCATCCGGCCAGGTCGCATAGATTTCACTGGAAGCTACATTTTTAATATAATCCCGATAGCGCACATAATAATTCGCAGCTGTGGAATCTCCCGGTGCTCCGTCATGTACCACAACATATTCCGGAATTACTACACGGCTTAAGACAATTTCTCCGGTTTCTTCCACCGTCTTAATCTCACTCTCCGGAATTTTCGGTGGATATTCTCCATACAGGGTATGTGCATCAATCACGATCGTATCAATCGGATTGCCCGGTGCATCCTGCGCCTCCATCACCACTTCCTGCGTTGCATCTTCCCCGGACAGGATATTGATCGCCGAAACCGTAATGTCCCGATAGCCTGTGGCATGCACCTTGATCGTATATTCCGCATACGGCTGGTTTTCCCCCGGCTCCATGGAGTACTCCAGTGGAGGAGCATCAAGCGTAATCTTCTCAGTGTTTCCAGAATCGTCGGTATCCACCTCCTCTAGCACCTGCTGCGGACCTCCCGTATAAGATATACTGATCTTTGCCCCTTTCACCGGAATTCCTGTCGAAGCATTTGTCAGGTGAATCTGAAGCGTTCCCTCATCCACCTGATTTTCCACTCTATTCTGATCCATACATGATCTCCCTCTCTTCCTGCCAGAAAACCTGCCACGTTTCTTTGCAGTGGCATCAAACAGTTCCAGACAGCTGCATTTGATTCATAGTATGCATCTTGTAAAAAAAAGGTTACACTGTTATACTGTTGATACATAAAATAAATCAGGAGGCTTGTTATGCACACATTTCAACCATATCCAATCGATAAGATGGAATTCAATCCATTTACCAAAATAGGAAAAGAATGGGCTTTAGTTTCCGCCGGAGACAAAACCAGATGCAACACTATGACCGTCAGTTGGGGAGGTGTAGGCGTCCTCTGGGGAAAAAACGTTGTATTTATTTTTATCCGTGATTCCCGCTATACCAAAGAATTTTTAGACAACGGAGATCTGTTCTCTTTGTCTTTCCTGAATGAAGACTACCGCGATGCGTTAAATTACTGCGGCAGTCACAGTGGCCGCGGAGAAGAAGACAAATTCGCCGCTGCCGGACTGACAAAGGCATTCCGGCATGACATTCCTTATCCGGATGAAGCCAATCTAGTATTTTTATGCAGAAAGATGGCTGCCGTACCGGTCAGCGAAGACAGTTTTACCGATTCCACACTGATGGATAAATGGTACAGCGATCACGATATGCATATGATGTATGTCGGAGAGATTGTCGAAGTAACTGCCCGTTAATCTTATCGGTCCTTTCATTTAAAAACGCTGTCCGCAGTGGCCAAAGACCACCACGGGCAGCATTTTTATCTGCACTCTGTGCTGATTGATTCGATAGCAACCGAACCTCCGCGCACAACGGAAATATGCTTAAACTTTTTCTTTAAGATGGCAATCAGATCGTCATGTTTCTGCTCTGTTCTTCTGCACTCAAGCATAACACTGCCGATTCCGATATCCACCACATCCACACGCATGGCCTGTGCAATCTGAAACACTTCCGTCATCTGTGTCTCATTCAGTTCCATAATCTTGACAAACATCAGCTCTTTTAACCGAAGCGGAACATTTGTCAGGTCGATCACCTTGATTACCTCAACCATACGATTTAACTGCTTTTTGATCTGCTCAAACGTGATATCATCACTCTCCACACTGATCGTCATACGGGAAACCGTCTCATCTTCCGTCGTACCAACCGTCAGTGACTGTAAATTGTAGGATTTTCCGGAAAACAGTCCGGAAACCTTCGCAAGTACACCTACATCATTTTCTACATACAATGCAATCCAGCGCTTTTTCATTTCAGACATTGCTTTCCTCCTATTTTAAAATCATTTCACTCATCGGATTTCCGCTCTTTACCATTGGAAGTACCAGTTCATCGGTGGCAATCATAAATTCAATGATCGTTGGTGCATCTGTATGCTTCTTTGCCTCCGCAAACGCTGCATCAATGTCTTCTTCCCTCTCTACACGGATTCCGTATGCTCCATAACTTTCTGCCAGTTTCACGAAATCCGGAACATATTCCGGACACTGGTCATTTGATCCCTTGCATCCACCCGGACAGGATGGGCGCCGGCGCAGACAGGTCGCACTGTAACGCTTTCCATAAAACAGTTCCTGCATCTGGCGGACCATACCAAGATAATTATTGTTCAGCAGACAGATCGTAATTCCGGTACCCTGTGTTACCGCCGTTGCCATCTCCTGAATATTCATCTGAAATCCGCCATCTCCCGTGATACACACGACCGGTTTCTTTGGATTTGCAATTTTTGCTCCGATTGCGGCCGGAAATCCGAATCCCATCGTTCCCAGTCCGCCGGATGTGATGAGCTGACTCTGTTCATCCAGTTCCAGATACTGGGTTGCCCACATCTGATGCTGCCCGACATCCGTCACATAAATACTGTGTGGAAACTGTGCATTGATGTGCTCCATGATCATCTGTGGACTGATCCCACGGTCCCTGCGCATGGCAAGCGGATTCTCTTTCTCCCACCTGTGAATCTGTTCCTGCCACTTTGCCGTATCCTTTTTCTCTGCCCACTCTAACAGCTTTTCAAGCGCCACACCTGCATCTGCAACCACCGGCACATCCACAACCACATTACGCGAGATGGAAGCCGTATCCACATCAATATGTACAATCTGTGCATGCGGTGCAAATTCATTTAAATCTCCGGTAATCCGGTCATTGAAACGGGTACCGATGGAAAAGAGCAGATCACATTCCATAACTGCCATATTGGCTGCGTACTTTCCATGCATTCCACAATTGCCGATATACAGCGGATGTGTGGTCGGCACTGCGCCTTTGCCCATGATTGTTGTGACAACCGGAACATTTTCTTTTTCCATAAATTTCTTCAGCTTCTCTCCCGCATGGCTGATGTTGACACCTCCGCCGGCAAGAATCAGAGGTTTCTTTGCAGACTTAAGCATTTTATAAGCTTTCTTCAACTGTCCGATATGTACCCCGTGAATCGGCTTATATCCACGGATATCCACATGGGAAGGGTACTCTGCCGATCCGGATGCCGTCTGGATATCCTTTGGAATATCAATCAGTACCGGTCCCGGTTTCCCGGTCTGGGCGATATAAAATGCCATCTTAATAATCTTTCCGAGGTCTTCCCGTCTTCGCACCGTCACACCATACTTGGTAATGCTTCTCGTCATACCAACAATGTCCACTTCCTGAAATGCATCGTTCCCGATCAGTCCAAGTGGCACCTGTCCGGTAAAACAAACCAGCGGAATGCTGTCATAATGGGCATCTGCCAGTCCGGTAATGATATTGGTTGCTCCCGGTCCGCTCGTTACCAGACATACGCCCACCCGTCCGGTAGACTTGGCATATCCTTCCGCCTCATGAATCAGTCCCTGCTCATGCCGCGGCAGGATCAGGTTGATACTGTCGGTCTTATATAATTCATCAAATAAATCCGTAACGGTTCCGCCCGGATACCCAAAGATGGTGTCTACCCCTTCTTCCTCCAGAGCCTTTACGAATAATTTTCTTCCTGTAATATCCATAAAAATGATATCCTCCTATATCAGTCCAAATGTGCGAAGTAAAAAGATCCAGAACGTCAGCGTAAATGCCGCAAATAACGTCGTTGCAACAATAACACTCGCCGTCAGAACCCCATCATTTTTCATACTCTTTGCCATGATGTAACAGCTTGGCGTTGTTGGGGATGCCAGCATAATTAAAATTGCAATAATCTTTTCCCCGGAAAATCCCATATAAGCTGCTACCGGTAAAAAGATCAGTGGCTGGATTACCAGTTTGATTGCAGCTGCCCAGCACGTCGGTTTGATCTTTGCGATAGCTTTGCGCCCCTCAAATCCCGCACCGATCACAATCAGTGCCAGCGGTGTTGCAAGCTGTGCGACAGAGTTAATCGTCTTATTGACAATGGTCGGAAAATGAATCCCCAGAAGGGAAACGATAAGTCCCAGAAAAATCGAATCAATAATCGGATTTTTCACGATATTGACCAATGCCTGCTTAATTTTTCCCTTATCCCGTTTTCCTTCCTCGTCCTGCGCCTCAAATGTCAGTACAATAACGGAATACACATTGTACAGCGGAACCGCTCCCACGATCATCAGCGGACCCATGGCAGAAGATCCGTAAATATTGTTGATAAATGCCATTCCCATGACGGCTGCACTGCTTCGGAACGAAGACTGTACAAACGCACCACGGATACTGTCATCTTTGACCGCAAATTTACTGATCCCCCAGATGCCCCAGAAACAGATACTGCTGACAATTGCACAGTACAATACAAATTTCAGATCAAATACTTTTGATATTTCTACGGAAGCAATATCCCGAAACAGCATAAACGGCAGTGTCACCTTAAAATTGAAACGGTTTGCCACGGTGACAAAATGCTCATCCAGCATACCGATCTGATGCAGTACCCAGCCTATAACCATCACCAGAAAAATAGGAAATGTGACATTGACGCTAAAGATAAAATCACTCATTACTTCTGCACTCTTTCATATTTATAGAAATAAAATTCCAGATCAAAATATGTCTGTTCTTCACTATCTGCTGTAATTTTCCACTCCGGTTTTTCATCCAGATTCGGGAAATACGCATCCGCATCATATGCATAGTCGATTTTTGTAATATGAGCAACATCACACTCATCCAAAAGCTGCTCATATATTTTCTGTCCGCCAATCACATAGACGTCATTGGTATCATACTTTTCCAGTTCCCTGTGCAGCTCTTCCATGGAATGCACGACAATCGCATCTTTAACCTGATACGCCGGATTATGTGTCAACACAATATTGGTGCGGTTTTTCAACGGAAGACCATTCGGAAAACTCTCCAACGTCTTTCGTCCCATCACGACAACTTTCCCGGTTGTTGTCTCGCGGAAAAATTTCTGATCCATCGGAATCCGTACCAGAAGCTCATTATTTTTTCCAATTGCCCAATTTTTATCTACTGCTGCAATGATATTCATAATTTTCTCCCTCCTGACTGCTATATTGCCACCGGAATGTTTTTGATCTGCGGACCGGTCACATAATCGGTCACTTTGATATCATCCGGTGTAAACTGATAAAAATCTTTAATCTCCGGATTCAGCCAGAATTTCGGTGCCGGATGCTGCTTACGCGTGATCAGCTCTTTTACCAGTTCCACATGCCGGTCATAAATATGTGCGTCCGCAATGACATGTACCAGTTCTCCCACTTTCATGTCACACACCTGTGCCAGCATATGCATCAGCACCGCATACTGGCATACATTCCAGTTATTTGCAGTAAGCACATCCTGCGAACGCTGATTCAAAATTGCATTTAAAGTCAGTTTGTCATCTCCCTGTTTCTGTGTCACATTAAAGGTCATACTGTATGCACACGGATACAGATTCATCTCATGCAGATCCTGATGCACATAAATATTGGTCAGAATCCGGCGGCTGAACGGATTATTTTTCAGATCATAAATCACCCGGTCCACCTGATCCATCATACCCTCACGATACTGATGTTTCTGTGCCAGCTGATAGCCGTACGCTTTTCCGATGGAACCGTTTTCATCTGCCCATTCATCCCAGACGGTACTGTTTAAATCATGGATATTGTTGGATTTCCGCTGCCAGATCCACAGCATTTCCTCCGTACAGGTCTTGATTGCCGTCTTGCGCAGTGTGATTGCCGGGAACTCTTTCGACAGATCATAACGGTTCACCACACCGAATTTTTTGATCGTATAGGCACTTGTACCATCCTCCCAGTGCGGCCGTACCTTTTCGCCCTCGGTACTTGTCCCGTTCTCCAGAATATCCTGACACATAGTTACAAATATTTTATCTGCTAAACTCATTGTTAATCCCCTATCTCTTGTCCTGGACTTTTACTTTTCATTATACCTTATTCTATCAAAATGTCTATGAGAAAATCTGCTGTACTATCAGTTTATACTCCGGCAGAGACTGGCATTTCCGGATCAGCTTTAAATATTTCTCTCTGTCCGGAAATGCCTTTGTCAGATAAAACCAGATTTCTTTCAAATGAAAAACGACATCTTTTTCCGCACGGAAAGTATCCAGACATCCCTCTAAAATTTCATCATGGAACGCCCGCAGCCTGGCTTTATCTGCCGGTGGATTTCCTTTGATTTCTCCAACCAGTCCGGGATTTTCCAGTAATCCCCTGCCGATCATGATGCGATCAATAGCTGGGAAAGCAGCTGTCACTTTCTTATAATCTTCCACACTGCATATATCTCCATTGTAACAGAGCGGCACATGGATCTGCTCCAGAGCACGGGCAAATGTTTCCATCCGCGGTGTTCCGCTGTAATAATCTATCTGCAGGCGCGGATGAATAATCAGTTCTTCCAGCGGAAACTTTGCATAGACACCGCAAAGAGCTTCCCACTCATCCGGGTCTTTGATTCCAACTCTGGTCTTTACCGATACCGCAAGCGGACTGTTCTCCAGCACTTCTTCCAGCAACATTTCCAGTTCTTCCGGCTCTTCCAGGAATCCGGCTCCTTTTCTTTTCGAGACAACGGTTCCGGACGGACAGCCAAAATTAAGATTGACACTGGTAAATCCCAGATCTTCCAGCTGCCGGATCATCATCAGAAATTCATCGGCACGGTTTCCGATCAGCTGTGGCACCAGCCGGATCCGTCCATTATTTTCCGCTGCCAGATCCCGCTTTATTTTTTTGCTCATTTTTTTTGCTGCCGGGATAAACGGTGTAAAATATTTATCTATATATGGAAAATAATGTGCATAAGCATTGCGCACAATATATCCCGTAATTCCCTCCATCGGAGCAAGATAAAATAACATAATTTTCCCTCCATTTTTCTATTATAAGAATTTTACCGGTAAAAGCAAATGATTTTCCGATAAGAATTGACAAGTTTTCACCAAAAGCCTATAGTTACGGTTAGAACGAACTTAAAATAGGAGGTGTTCGACTTGGATAATCACAACGAGAAAAAGACAAAACAAATCAAACGGATACTGGCTATCATTACCATTGTTTTTGTAATCCTGATCGGATATTTTATCGGGCGTCCCCTGGTTCATTTTGTATCGGATCCCAAACAATTCCGTGTCTGGGTCAATGACAAAGGAATATGGGGAGTCCTTGGTTTTATTGGAATGAACATCCTGCAGGTACTCCTTGCGGTAATTCCCGGTGGTCCTTTTGAAATTGGTGCCGGATACGCTTTCGGGGTAATCCGTGGTACACTGATCTGTGATTTTGCCATGACAACTGCAAGCGTCATCATCTTTCTGTTTGTGCGCCGTTTCGGCATGAAGTTTGTGGAATTGTTTGTAAGCCGTGAAAAAATAGAATCTGTAAAAATATTAAAAAGTTCCAGGCGTTCGGAGAGCATCATTTTTCTGCTCTTCCTCATACCCGGAACTCCCAAAGACCTGTTATCTTATCTCGTCGGACTGACCGATATAAAGCTCTCCCACTGGATCATTATCTGTGCAGTTGGCCGTATGCCGGCAATCTTTCTTTCCGTCTTAAGCGGCAACGCATTAAACAAAGCGGATTACACATTTGTCATTCTGATGTTTGCTGTCATGATTGCCCTGTCCATCTGCGGATTTCTCTTTTACCGCTCCCGCAATAAAACAGGCAGCGGCTCCGAGAACGACAAGGAATAAATTCAGTACGGAGCACGGCAGACTCTCTGCTGTTCTCCACAACTGCTGCATTCGTCCAGAACTTTATTAATGCAGATGTGACACACATCTCCATCTTTGTCTTTCACACGGATCACATGTGTGGATACCCACTGATAGTAATCTCCCCGTCCCTTCTGATACAGCTTGACGCAGACTTCTTTCCGTCCCTGCCCCAGCATCTGTAACAGACGTTCCCTGGAGAAATTGTCCAGAAACGCACGCTGGTAATTCGGGTGTATGTTTTCCAACCCGACATCAATCAGATCATCGTATTTTCCACTGCTCGGCATGTCATTTGCCAGAAATCCGTCGTCCTTGATCATGGTATATGTATTTTTTGTAAGATTTGCTGCCACAATCATCGGAAATGCTTCTGACACTGCCTCAAACACTGTCAGTACCTCCTCCATGCTGATTCCATTCAGTGCTTCGAACTCTTTAAACGATCTTGCACTCTTCATCTGATGCACCTCCCAAACTTCGTTTTCATTTGTTTTTGCCCCTCTTTTACCCCTGCCTTTATTATAAATAAAACGCGTCCTTTTTACAATAGACAAAACCTGCGGAATGATAAAAGAAAAACAGCCGAACCCATATCCTCTATGTTTCCAGCTGCTTTTTCAAGAGCGATAGACGGGGCTCGAACCCGCGGTCTCGACCTTGGCAAGGTCGCGCGTTACCAACTACGCCACTATCGCATATGTAAGCTCTCTCGTGAGCACAGATAAGATAATAACAGATACATGCTCTTCTGTCAACCACTTTTTGAATTTTTTATACATTTTGAAAAATTTATACCAATGGGAAGTTTAAAATTAAACGCATGAATGTGTATTCCCTGCATAGAATATACCAAAGCTGGAAATGGAGGTAACAAATGAGTGCAAAAACCAGAATTGTCGTTCTTCATATGAAAAAACTTGTGTTTGCAGGTATTGTCACAGGACTTGGTATCCTGCTTGTGATCTTCCTTGGAATCCTGCTTGGCAGTTCCCACAAACAGTCCGCAGACAACGAAGCGGTAGAAACCATGTACGTTCCGGGTGTCTATACCTCTTCTGTCATGATTGATGGAAATCCGTTCGATGTACAGGTATCTGTAGACGAAGACCATATCAACGAAATCACCATGGTTCATCTGGATGAAACTGTAGAAACCATGTACCCATTGGTCCGTCCTACGCTCGATGAACTGGCAAAACAGATTATTTCCAGCCAGTCCCTTACGGATCTTACATATTCCAAAAACAACCAGTATACCTGTCGTCTGCTCATCGGTGCAGTATCCGAGGCATTGGAAAAGGCATCACCCGATCGGTGATGCCCCACATGCAAATATCTGATAAGCAGATCTTATTGTGCCTCTGTGTTTAATCCACTCACGTAGCTGGACAATGCAGAAGTATCGGTATAATACGTCTGTGCCGGCTTATTATCCTCATAATAACTGTATCCGGTATAACCGGCCCATCCAACGATGGCAACTAAAATTGCACATCCACAGATGATACCAATGATTTTTTCCGTTTTCTGCTTTGCCATCTCTTTTTTACGATTGGCTTTTTCTTTCTTATATTTATCTACCTTTGCCTGACTCATATTTCCTTCTCTCCTAAATCTGTTGATGGTTCTATTCTACACATTTTCAACAGAAAAAGCAAGTAAACGGTTTTACATATTGCGGGAGATATCCAGGCACTTCATCATTGCCTCGATCACGCTGCTGCGCATGCCTTTTTCCTCCAGCACACGCACTGCCTGAATGGTGGTTCCTGCCGGAGAGCATACCATATCCTTAAGTTCTCCCGGATGTTTTCCCGTCTCAAGAACCATCTTTGCACTTCCAAGTACCGCCTGTGCTGCAAATTTGTACGCCTGCTGTCTCGGCATTCCACCAGCCACTGCTGCATCTGCCATGGCTTCAATAAACATAAATACATAGGCCGGAGAGCTTCCGCTGACGGCAGTAACCACATCCATCAGATGCTCCGGGATGACTTCCGTCTGTGAAAATCCACTGCAGAGATCCCGCACCAGAGCCATATCCGCATCCGTCACACGTGCTCCCGCACACATACCCATCATGCCTTCTTTGACCATAGATGGGGTATTCGGCATCGTACGAATCACTTTTAAATTTCGTCCGAGCACTTCATCAAACCATACCAGTGTCTTTCCCGGCGCGATGGATACCAGAATCTGCTCTTCTGTAAGAAGATCCTTGATTTCCTCTAACACTTCGGCATAAAACTGTGGCTTTACTGCCACAAACAAAATGTCTGCAAATGCTGCCACATCCCGGTTGTCCGTACTGATCTGCACTCCGAACTGTGCTTTCTTTTCTTCCAGCGTTTTCTTCGTACGACAGGAAATCATCATCTCCTGCGGAGGGCATTTTCCGGATTCCAAAATTCCCTGTATCATGGCTGTTCCCATATTTCCACAGCCGATAAAACCGATTTTCTTTTCCATGTTCTATCTAGCTCCTATAATCTCCATTAATTTTTACATAATCATACGTCAGATCACATCCCCAGGCTTTGGCAGATGCCTCTCCCTGATGCAGATCAATATTAATATAAATTTCATCTTCCTCTAAGATTTCTTTTGCTTTCTCCTCAGAGAAATCTACACCGGCAGCATTTCTGCATACGGCAATGGTTCCCTTGGACGATGCCAGATCCACATCCACTTTGTTGATATCAAACTCCGCATCCGCATAACCGATTGCACATAAAATACGTCCCCAGTTGGCATCTTCCCCAAACATTGCACACTTAAACAGTGGAGAACGGATCACACTCTTTGCAATAATGATTGCGGTATCCTGATCCGGCGCACCGCTACAGGTACACTCCAGCATCTTCGATGCTCCCTCACCGTCCTTGGCAAGCATCTTGGTCAGCGTCATGAGTACCTGATACAGCGCCTGACGGAACGTATCATAATCCTCTCCCTCTGCTGTGACTGGCGTATTTTCTGCCATGCCGTTTGCCAGAATACTGACCATATCATTGGTAGAAGTATCTCCATCAATGCTCAGACAATTGTACGTCACCTTTACAATCTCAGAAAGTGCTTTCTGGATCATTTCTGAGGAAATCGCAACATCGGTTGTAACAAAATTTAACGTGGTAGCCATATTCGGATGGATCATGCCACTTCCCTTTGCCATACCGCCAACCGTACAGGTCTTCCCGTCAAGCGTAAAAGAAACCGCGGTCTCCTTGGCATAGGTATCGGTTGTCATGATGGCATTTGCTGCTTTTCCATGATTCTGTGGAGAAAGTCCGCGTGCCAGCTCCTGCACATGATCACGGATCGGTTCAATCGGAAGCTTCTGTCCAATGACACCGGTTGATGCCACGATCACCTCGTCTGCCTTTATTCCCAGCTCTGCTGCAGCCAGATCACACATCATCTGTGCCTTTTGTTCTCCGTCTGCATTACAGGTATTGGCATTCTTACTGTTGACAATAACAGCCCTCGCCTTATTTCCGGTTGCTGCCAGATGTTTCTTTGTCACAAGGATTGGTGCACCCTTTACTTTATTCGTTGTATAGACAGCCGCTGCCGTACACTCTTTCTCTGACCATATCAGTGCCAGATCATTTTTGTTCCGATCCGGATTTAACCCACAGTTTAATCCGTTTGCGGAAAATCCTGCAGCCGCACATACACCGCCCTCGACCTGTTTCATTGTTATATTCATAATTTTTATCTCCTTCTAAGTTATAGTAGTAAAAATCCTCAGCAGAATTTCTCCTGCTGAGGCACCTTTATCTCATTCCATCTGTTTACTTTATGTACTTATCCAGTTCATGAGATACCGCAAGCACATTGTCAAGTTTCTGTTTTGCCTGCTCGGCATTGTTTAAATTCTCAACTGACAGATCCGCTACCTGTACGGAAGAGGCCGTCACTTCTTCCGTTGTTGCAGAAAGATTACTGATATTGTCTACAATCTGATTGTTTGCATCCGACAGACGGTTTAACATGCCGTCAATGCCTTCGATCTCCTGAACCAGTGTATTGACATTCTCATTCATTCCCGAAAAACTCTCAGATGCTTTCGCAATCATGGAATCCTGCGCATTGGTAGCCTCAATCGAACGGCTCACCGCCGTTGCTGCATCCTCTGCATTTTTAAACAATTCATCCAGAATCTGTGCGATGCTTTCTGTCTCACTTCTGGTTTTCTCTGCCAGCTGACGGATTTCATCAGCCACTACAGCAAACCCTTTTCCGGCTTCCCCTGCACGGGCACTCTCAATAGAAGCATTGAGCGCCAGCAGATTGGTCTGACTGGAAATGGAAAAGATGGTATCTGCAATACTCTTTACTGCCTCGGTACGCTCCTGTAACGCTTTCATGGAATCTGCCACTCCGGAGTTTGTCTCTGCGATTACTGCGGACTGTTTCTTCAGATGTTCCATGATCTCCATACTCTCCTGATTCAGTTCCCCGGACTGCTTTGCCACTTTTACCATATTCTCGGAACTTTCCAGTGTCTGCTCAATTGAATGCTGGATATCCTGTGTCATGGTTGTCTGTGTCTGGATATTTTCCGCCGTGCTTTGCGTGCTGGAAGAAATATCTTTCATCGCACCATTGACCACCTCTGTCGATCCATTCAGATCATTGACAATCTTCATCACGGATTCCGTACCCTTACGCACTTCTTCCGCCACACCGATCACATCGTCTAAAATTGCCTGCTGCTTCCGCTGCTCCTGCTGTTCACTGTGCCGGGTATCATGGTTGAATTTCTGTGCCACATTTGTTGTAAAGATCACAGCAAATACCAGTACCCCCAGTGCCAGCAGATCCAGTACAAGATTGGTTGTCCCGGCTACGCCTTCCGGCTGCTGACGGATCTGACCAAAGACAGTCAGCGCATTCAATACAAGATAACCGATGCCGCCGATTCTGGAATATTTCGGATCAAAAAACAAAATACAGCCGATAAAAGGAGCCAGTCCCAGAAAACGGATAAAGCTCTCCGTATATGCAAAAGTCATGAAAAATGATACGAGATATAACCCGATCAGTGCCAGATATCTCAGCCGCTCCGATTCCGGACGCCGCTTCCATCCAATGAGCAATGCACCTCCGGAGACTACTGCAATCACACTGACAAATGCCGCAAAGCCCAAAGAACGTACTCCTTTTGCTCTTGATGCCCAGAGCATAAACAGAATAAATGCATAAAAAATCAGATATTCTGTTACAAAAAAACGGTTTACTCTCTGTATCTGCTGCCCTTTTTCCGCAAAGCGATAATATTTTTCTTTTATTTTCATAATCAGTCCTCTCCCCTTTTATAGTTATAACACACGAAAGTTTCTGTTTCCATACTAGCACAGAGCAAAATAAAATGCAATTCTGTCCGCTGTAATAATCTTATTCCAGTTCTTCCATGACACTCTTATATGCTGGACGAATAATTTTGTTGCATCCCACCAGCTCCTCCAGCCGGTGTGCACTCCATCCTGCAATTCTTGCAATTGCAAACAATGGTGTATACAATTCCGACGGAATGCCAAGCATTTCATATACGAAACCACTGTAAAAATCCACATTCGGGCTGACACCCTTGAAAATATGACGCTTTTCTGCGATCAGTTCCGGAGCCACTTCTTCTATCATATTGTAAAGATTCATGTCTTTCTGGCGCCCTTTTGCCTCCGCGAGATGCTCCACATAGCTGCGGAACACACGCTCTCTCGGATCAGACAGGGAATACACGGCATGTCCCATACCATAGATCAATCCCTTCTTATCAAAGACCTGTCCATCCAGCATCTTTCCAAGATAGGACTTCACCTCGTCACGATCGCTCCAGTCATGCACATTTTCCCGGATATCATTCATCATCTGCATAACTTTGATGTTGGCACCGCCATGCTTTGGTCCTTTCAGGGAAGACATTGCCGCAGCGATGGCAGAATATGTATCCGTACCGGCAGAAGTAACCACACGGGTGGTAAACGTACTGTTATTACCGCCGCCATGCTCCATATGAAGCATCAGTGCCACATCAAGCACCTGTGCCTCCAGCTGTGTATACTGCTTATTCGGCCGCAGCATACGAAGGAAATTCTCTGCCGTGGAAAGCTTCGGGTCCGGTCGGTGAATATACATACTCGAATCATTTTCATAATGATTATATGCGTGATATCCATATGCCGCGATCATCGGGAAATTGGCAATCAGCTGCATACACTGACGGATATTGTTCTCAATGGAAGAATCTGTCGTATACGGATCATAGGCCGCAAGTGTCAGAATACTTCGTGTCATGGAATTCATGATATCCTTAGAAGGCGCCTTCATAATAACGTCTCTGGTAAAATTGGTCGGAAGTGTCCGGCTGTTGCCGAGCACCTCACAGAATTCATCCAGCTGCGCCTGATCCGGAAGTTCTCCAAACAGCAGCAGATATGCTGCTTTCTCGAAGCCGAATTCGTTCGGTCCAATGGATTTGATCAGTGTTTTTACATTATATCCGCGATACCATAACTCACCGTCACATGGCACCTGTTTTCCATTTTCATCTTTGAAGGACACAATCTTTGAAATACGGGTCAGACCTGTCAATACACCCTTTCCGTTGACATCGCGAAGTCCTCTGTTTACCCCATACTCCTGAAACAATCCGTCCGAGATCGTATCATTCGTAATACACATATTCTGTTTTGATGCTGCGTAATTTGCTAATAAATCTTTTTTCTCCATACTTCACTCTCCAATCTGTATAGTCTTAATTATATCGTACTTGGTTCTCAAAAAAAAGCACTTCATAAATTTTTTATATCTTTTTACGCTTTGTATATAAATTTTATACCCCATAAAATTTCATCAGTGCATCGTAAACATTCATTTTTCCATAGCCCGTTGATGTCAAGTTATTGCTACGAACTTTTTTATTTTTTTTAAATAAAAATTTCGCCATCCTGCATAACTTCGTTGGGTTAATGTGAAATAGTTGCTAAGTCCTGTAAAAATTGATGAATAGTTATTGCTAAGTTCCATTTGCCTGACTTACTCCGCAATCCATACTGAAATTCCACTCAATCTCTATCCTTTTTTCTTTATTAGCATAAACTCTTCTAACAAAAGTATCAACAACTTCCTGCGTCAATTCTTCAATATGCGAATACCGGATAATCTGCTTCATATCAGCCTCTGCTTTCTGGTATTCGCTTTCCAATCCAGAAAGCTTTCCCGCTGTATCAGATTCCTTTACGGATAATGAAGATAAGCGCTCTGTCAGCTCGTTTGAACGTTTCTGATACTCCTCACTACTGATTGCTTTCAAAGCATACTGTTCATACAAATTATCCTTTTCTGCCCGAATCTGCTTTTGTTCCTGTCTGCATTCCTCCAGTTTCTTTTTCAATGACTGGATGCCTGCCCGTTGAAATGAAGATAGGCTTTCATTCTGTTTCATGGCATTTCCACGAAGCATTAACTCTTTATTCAGCATCATCAGTACGGCTTGTTCAAGCAGATCAGCATTCATGTAAGTGCAACAATCCGGGATTTGCAACAGAGCATGTTTTCGGCACTCAAACCGCCTGTAACGGCTCTTTTCGCGTAGTGGCTTATAAACCATGGAATATCCGCATCCACCGCAATACAATTTTCCTGTAAGCGGATGCTTCTCCCTGTTTCTTTTTGTAGAATAATTCGGTTTGAATGACGATACCTGCTCATATATTTCTTCTGAAATGAGTGCCTCGTGGTGATTCCGAATTACTTTCCAATCTTCTTTCGGTATAGCAATACCATTTTGACTTCCTACGGACTTTCTGACCGATTTTCCATATGCCATTTCTCCGAGATAAAAACGGTTATTCAATATTTTTCTGATAGCAGTTACACTCCATGAATGGACTTTACCGTCTGTATATTTCTTTTCCGGATTACGCATCTGAGTAATGGTAGGTACGTTTTCCTTATAAAGCTGTCTTGCTATCTGTGTGCTAGTTTTCCCCTGTACCGCAAGGGAAAAGATATAGCGCACAATTTCTGCCTCTTTTTCATTCACGATAACAGCATTTTTTATTTCTTTGCTTTTTTCATATCCAAAGGGAACCTGTCCGAAAACATATTCTCCCTTTGCACACTTATTTTCAATCGAAGCCTTTACCTTAACCGATACATCCTTGCTGTAAAGATCATATAAAAGTGTCTGAAATGCGGTATCAATCTCTATGGTACTTCCGTGATGTTCCCTGCTGTCATAATGGTCATTGATAGCGATAAAACGAATGCCCATAAAAGGGAATATCTGGTTCAGATACGTACCCATCTCAATATAATCTCTTGAAAAACGGGACATATCCTTTACAATGATACATCTGATATTATTTGCCTTTACCTCCTTTAACAACTTTTGCATCCCCGGTCTATTCATATTGGTGCCGGAGAAGCCATCATCACTAAACTCCACAGCCTCATACCCGCTTAATTCGGAATCGTGATGTATGTACTCATATATCAACTTTCTCTGATTGCTTATACTATTACTCTCGTCCTTTTCTCCCTCGTCCTCTAAGGATAACCGTAAATATAATGCCAAACGCTCCATTCTACTTCACCCCTTCCATACAGTCTGCTGTAAAGGTAAATATAACCTCTATACGTTTACCCGGATAAACATATATTTTTGAAATAAACGCTTCTATCATATCCTTTGTAAGCTCTTTGCCACTTTTCAGTTTTAACAGAGCTTTAATAGCTGCCATATATTTTCCGGAGAGTTTATCCAATGCTCTTATTTCCTGCTGCTGACTTTCCTGCTGTTTTCTCAGATCTTCCAGTATGTTCGCCTGCTTCATCTTGAAAGCCACATATTCTTTTTGTGGAATTTTCCCAGCACGGTAATCCATATATACACAGCTTTCTTCCTCCTGAGAACGTCTCAGCCTTGCCTCTGTTTCCCTTAGTCTTGCTTCCGCCTTTTTAACCGCCTCTGCAATTCTTTCTTTGCCATACTCCATGTAATGCTTTGGCTTGTTCAGGAAAACTGCAAATTCCATACGGATAAGAGGTAACAATATATCCACCAGCTCATTCTTTGAAATACGGTTAGAGTCCGGGCACACTTTAATTTTCGTTTGTCCGCTGTTCAAGCAGAAATATCCGTCAAGCCTTGCTTTTTCCCCATCTGCATAGTGCTTTACATAGCTGCTTCTTGTCATTTTTCTGCCACATACTCCACAATACAGTACACCATCAAAAATGTTTTCCCCTATCGGATATCCCTTCGTTGGATGATTATAAGAAGCTTTGCGTTCCTTCATTTTTTCTCTAATCTCCACCAATTTCTGGTATAACTCTCTGTCAATCAATGGCTCATGTGCATCCTTTGTGATTACCCAGTCATCTTCCGGCTTATGAATACGGTTCTTCTCATCCCTTGCGGTTATACTGGTTTTTCCCTGCACCAGAGTTCCTGTATAGGTTTCACTTTTCAGGATTCTCTCCACTGCGCTCTTATCCCACCCTTTATATGCTCCTGCTTCGGGTCTATAGTAAACTTCTTTTGTTTTCTTATACATAGAAGGCGGATTGATCTGTCTGTGGTTCAGTTCATCCGCAACCGCAGTATAGCTTTCCGTTTCAACGAATTTCTCAAATATAAAGTGAACAATATCCACCGTATTTTCATCCGGTATCAATCTACGCCGTTTTCCGCTCCATTCTGCCATATATCCATAAGGTGGAGGGCCTCCAACATAAGAACCTTCTTCCCTTCTCTGTTTTAAGTGCAGCTTCGCCTTTTTGGAAAAATCCTTTGCGTACATGTCATTTACAAGGTTCTTGATTTCGGAAGCCATCTGCTTATTTTCATTGCCTTCCTTTCTGGTATCAAACCCATCAGCAACTGCAATGAAGCGTACTCCTAAAAACGGAAATATCTTCTCAATGTAATTTCCCGCCTCCAGGTAATTCCTGCCAAACCTTGACAAATCTTTTACTATGACGCAATTTATCTCGCCAAGCCTTATATCCTGCAATAGCCTAAGAAAGCCCTCTCTTTCAAAATTGCTGCCGGTCTTTCCCAAATCGGTATAACAATCAATAATGTCAATGATTTCTTCTGTATTCTTCAGATTAAATTCTTCTATATATTTCCTTGCAATCTCAATCTGAACTTCAACCGATTCATTCTTTCTTTCATCGTGATCCGCTGAAAGTCTTGCATAGATACCTGCTCTGTATCGTCTGACTTTCACATTCTGTTCTGAATGAATGCCTGCTGTTTTTCTTAACGAGTTACCTCGTTTGGATACTCTGCCCATTCTTATGCACTCCTTTCTGCCACACAGTTTTTCTTCTGTTTGTCTTTTATTCTCTTGTTGACTTCCCGCATAATGCGATACTGATCCGTATAATAAAACTCAATTTCAATTCTGTTGTTCTCATATACTGAAATCTTCTTTACCATACTGCAAAGAGTATAACGATCTATCTCCCTCAGTTGTGCACAGTCCTGCATGTTCTTGAGCCTTGCTGCAGAGATGACACCATTCTTAAACAGTTTCTTAATCATAAGCTCCTGTTTTTTCTGTGCTTCCTCAAATTCTCCGGCTTTCCTTTTAAACTCGCTGTGCAGACGTTCAAATTCGCTCTTTGTGATAATCCCCTCTTTCAAGTCCTCATATAAGCCCGAACAGAGAGAATAATATTTATCCTGTTCTTCCTTTAATCTTGCAATTTCAGTATCATAATGGACTATGGACTCAAAATTAGTTTCCATATCCAGAGCTTTTTCAAACATCTGCTTTTCCTGCAAAAAACAGTTTGCATATTTCGTTACCATTTCCAATACAAGCTGCTTTAGTGCATCTTCCGGTATGCTGTGTCTGGTACAGCCCTCACCCCGGTTTTTGGTTGAACAGATATAGTAAACCCTCTGTGTGTTCTTATAGCGGTTTACCCGCCTTATCATCTGCTCTCCACAATCCCCACAAAACAATATTCCTGTAAAAAAACTGTTTTTCTCTGATACAGGACTCACCCGTCCATCAACCTTCAACAAGTTTTGAACAACCAAAAAAACATCTTCCGATATGATAGGCTCATGGGTATTTTCCACCTTAACCCAATCTTTTTCAGGTTTTTCCACACTTTTCTTCAACTTATAATTTATCTTTTCTGTTTTTCCCTGCACCATGTGACCGAGATACATTTCATTTGTCAGTATTCGCTTTACCGTAGCACTGCTCCACATGGATTTTACTGCACCGGAAAATCCCCCTCTGTAATTTGCGCCTGTGGATTTTTTATACTCTTTGGGTGAAAGGATACCAAGTTCATTCAATTTATCCGCTATGGCTGAAACCGCCACCCCCTCCATTTTCCAGTTAAAAATCTTACGCACAATTTCCGCAGCATAATCGTCCACCACAAGCTGATTTTTGTTGTTATCCGCCTTTCTGTATCCATAAAGGGCAAACGGAGCAATACACTCCCCATTCTTTCTCTTTACTTCAAACTGGCTTTTCACTTTTGTGGAAATATCTCTGCAATAGGAATCGTTAATGAAGTTTTTGACCGGAAGAACAATGCCGCTCTCCCCTGCATCCGCATGAAAGCTGTCATAATGGTCTGTAAGTGCAATAAAACGCACAGAAAGAGCCGGGAAGATTTTTTGTATATATCTCCCGGATTCAATATAGTCACGCCCAAAACGAGAAAGGTCTTTTACAATGACACAGTTCGCCTTTCCTGCTTCGATGTCGCTTATCATTCTTTTAAATTCTGGTCTGTCGAAATTACTGCCCGAAAACCCATCATCAACATAAATATCATACAATTCAATATCCTGCTGTTCATGGATAAAGGCTCTGATCAGCTCTCTCTGATTTCCGATACTGTTACTCTCGGATTTCAGTCTACCATCCTTGTCTGTCACAGCTCCGACATCGCTGTCATCCCTTGAAAGACGGAGGTACATGGCTGCTAGAAAATGTTTTTTATTCATTTGATCACTCCTGACTTTTAAGTTATTAAGCTGTAATAAACCTAAAATTCAAGAGTTTCCTTGATTTGTCCTGATTTTAGGTTAACATAACTTTTCGATTCTTTCAAGGCTTTTTCGATTTTTATCAAAAATGTACTATATGTGAATTTCTGCTAAATGCCGTAGGTATTCCTCCATCTTGTCATCTATACTCGCTCCCTCGTTTTGAAATCTGACCTTAATCACATAGTCTCCCATACGATGGACATAGATATTATTTGTCTGTCTTGCAAAAGAAGCCAGTTTTTCTTCTACGGGTAGTTTTGTGTCAATTTTGATATCCCGAATATCTGTCAGCGTGTTTATATCCACAGTCCGAATATCCACAGCCGCCATTGCATCAAGTTTTTCCTCTGATATATCTAACACTTTAGCTCTCCTATTTTCTGCTTGTTTCATTCTATTCAATTCGCAGATTGTCCTATGACATACAAACCTCTGTATGTAAAAGCCGGGACACTGCGCCCGGCTTTACTCTTTTTATCTGTTATAATTATCAAACACCCCCACCTGTACCTGCACTGCCTCGGTGATCCTTGCAATTGTGGATAATTCAAGGAACCCGACACCAATCTTAGCAGCACCCTTCATAAGTTCCTCCATATCGGATACATCTTCCGTTAAATCTGTCTGCTTGTCCACCGCCACCATGTCATACTGTCCAGTCATCAAAAAGAAAATCAAAAGATTGACTGTATCACGGTCAACATCCCTGTCCGGTCCTTTGCAAATGACCACATCACGTCTCAAGATAATTCCATGCGAAAGACACTTCTCTCTGGTCTTGGCAACCTTTTTACGGATGTTCTTCTCCTATTTGTTGGAGTTCATAAATAAAATAGCCGAAGGACGATTCTCCCCGGCTGTACCTAACATAATGCCTATCTTGCACATATTCTCTTTACCTGCTCTTTCTTAGATTATTACAGAAAGATACGCCGGCTGTTATCTCCTGGGATAATGAAACGAATCTGCAGCTCCCTTATCTCAAAAGATAACTTCTTAAATAATCTATCCTTCAAGCAGCACAAACTTCTTTATTTCAGAGAACAGCGGCACAAGACCACCATTCTCCAAAATCTGCCTCTTAGCAGAATCCCCGAACCAGGCAACAATGAAATCCTTGCAGGTACATCTTCGCACGAAACGGGATTCTGCCACCCCTTTATCTCGGCATAAACATGAATGGATAAAAAGGCGAAAATAAAATCAGGTGTATGCGTGTCCTATTTAGTTTTTCAAAGTACAAGGCTCATGTGAGCCTGTAACTATGATAGGACAAAACACTTGATTTTTTTACGACACAGATTGGCGAGTAGGACGGTGTAATCTGGTAAGTGCCCATTGCAGAAAACGACCTTCATTTACAGAAAATGGCACATAAGCCTTTTCTCCAAAATCATATCGTTTGAAAACCGTATTTATCCCCACGAATAAATACAAGATAGACTTTGTATCATTCTGTGAAATAAATATCACGCTGTAGCAGAGAAGCCAAAATCAATGTACGATATATTTTTGAAATAACATAAAACAAAGGAGATCTGAACTATGGATACTTTAGAAACAGTCATTAACAATTATTTGGAATACTGCAATTCGCAAAAATGTCTTGATGAGAAAACACTGAAAGCATATCGAATCGATCTACGGCAGTTTTCTGAACAAATTTTCATTATCAATATTGCAGAAATTACTTCCAAAACATTGGAACAGTATATCGCCCGGCTGCATGAACAATATAAACCCAAAACCGTAAAACGCAAAATAGCATCGGTAAAAGCCTTATTCCATTACCTGGAATACAAGGATATCATTGACCATAATCCATTCAGCAAAATACTGATACATTTCCGTGAACCCGTAATACTGCCTAAAACCATCCCTCTACATACGGTTGAAACATTTTTGTCTACAATATACAAGCAACGGGAAAATGCCAAGACTTCTTACCAGAAAAGGAATGCTCTTAGAGATGCTGCTGTTGCGGAACTATTATTTGCAACCGGCATGAGAATATCAGAACTTTGTTCTTTAAAAATCAATGATGTGAATTTGTACGATGGAACAATTCTTATCTATGGAAAAGGAGACAAGGAACGGCGTATCCAAATTGGCAATGAAGCAGTGATTAATATTTTAACAGAATATAACGATGCCTTTGACACAGAACGGCAAGCCTGCAATAACTTTTTCATAAATCAATCTGGAAAAGCACTGTCCGATCAGTCCGTGCGCAGAATGATTAACAAATATACCTCTCTAGCCTCCATAGACCAGCACATAACGCCTCATATGTTCCGTCACACATTTGCAACAAGCCTTTTAGAAGCTGATGTTGACATTCGTTATATTCAGGAGATGCTAGGACATAGCTCCATTAATATTACAGAAATATATACACACGTTACAGTGTCTAAACAAAGAGACATCCTTGCTACAAAGCACCCCCGGAAAGATTTTCACATATAAATTTTATGGGCAATCCAATAATCTTATGGATTGCCCACTTTAATAAAGAATGGATAATTTAGTGTTATCCGTTGAAAATAAAGGGAACTTTACACACATTATCCGACGTTAAGGCATACGGTTTTATGTAGGAGGAATAACATGGAATATTTTATTTATATGACAAATGACTGCAATTTAAAATGTGAATATTGCTCTGTTTTGCTAGATTGTAAAGAAAACAACTTACCAATCAAGCCTACATATAGTAACGATGATCTTATAGCATTTATAAAGCAAACGCAAATGTTAACTGGAGATGATGAAATTTCTATATATTTTTTTGGTGGAGAACCTTCATTGGAATATGAGGATATCGAAAAGCTCATTGATATTGCAAAAGAAGAATTATCAAATTTTTCTTTAAAATTTGTGTTGCATACAAATGGGTTACGTCTTGATGTTTTGCCGGATAAAATTCTCAATGAACTAACACTTATAATGTTTTCCATAAACTATGAAAAAATTCCGCATCATATATTGAATCCAAGTTATTTTTCTACTATTATTGACAATGCTTTTTCGATAAAAGTAAGAAAAAACATACCCATTATTGCTCGCCTTACTGTAACCGAAAAGACTAGCATATTTACCGAGCTTTTGCAAGTAAGTAATTTTTTTGATTACGTTCATTGGCAAATTGAGAATTGTGACACTTTTAACAATGCAACTGTATTTAAGAATACATACATATATGAAGTAGAAAAGACATTTCAATATTGGATTAAATATTTAGAACAAGGAATTATGCTTAAATATATTCCTTTTATGGCTGTTTTAAAATTTATGTTTTTCCATGATAGAAATGATAATGAATTCTCTTGCGGTTATAGCCGTGGAATGATTTATGTTCAAACAAACGGAATGTGTTATGCATGTAGCGATAATGTTGAAGGAAAAGTTCATTACATGGGAGATATTCATAGAGGCGTGACATTTCCAAAGCATAAGTTGACTGAATTTAAATGTAAAGAATGTCCTTATCGTTCAATTTGTATGGGGAGATGTGGACGAATGCACATAGAATTTTCGATGGAGCATATTAATGATTATTGCCAAATGAATCAAGCTATGTTTAAATTTTTCTTAGATAATAAGGAACTTTTGGAACGGATAATAAATCGAAATCCTAAATTCAAAAATGAGCTGGAAAATTGGATATTAGAATACACCGAATTTACACCATGACAGAAACAATACAGACAATATCTCGAATTAGTTAAAAGAGAATAATCCGAGATATTGTCTACTTTAGCTAATAAATTATGCTAAATATCAGTATCAAAGAGATCTTTTAATTCTTCATACTTTTCTTTATAATATTTCATTAATTTACTTCCAAAAGAAGATTTTAGTTGCCACGAGGGCGGTAATAATGTTGCACCATATATTTTTGTACCAATTTCCGTGTTTAACATACGATTCAAACCTAATATTTTACAAAACTTCTCTCCTTGTAGGGTTGATGCTTCTGTTATAATATTTGTGATATAAATTTCTCTTTCAACTGCTAGCTCCATCATCATTTTTAATAGTGCATTATACAATTTGCGAAAAGCAGAAGTGTTTTGATAATCTGGGTGTATACATACGCATGCGATATACAATTTATAGAAATCAGGAACATCATATTTTCTTAAATTATCAGTATTTAAATCATTATCTTTAAAATAGCCTGATTGTATATCTTCATAAAGCTGATCTGTAACCGGAAGGACTGTAAAATAACCCACTATTTTATTTGTTTCTGTACTACGGACGGCAATATGTGTATAATTATTATATTGATACCAAGCATATGTAATATTAGGTGAAGCAATTAAATCTTCTCTAAGAACTAGACAGTCAATTTCATACATGGTAATAAAATCTTCATATGAAAGGTCATCAGGCCATACAATTTCAAATCTATCTTGAGGTATTATTTTGTTATGTAATAAATATTTTGAATACCATTCTAGAATTGCCGTCATGCTCATTTCAGCAAGCTTTCTGCGATCCTGGTCATTAGTTAATAACGACATATTTGTATCTAATGCCGGTGTGCTTAAAAGTTTTAAATATTCATATACATTTTCTGTTAATCCTATAGATGAAACTTTTATCAAATCTAATTTTCCAATAGTTGTATCAACAGAATTTCCTTTAATTGGGAGACGCATAAATAAATCATTAATAATAGTAATTGCTATTTGAGATGCATGTAAAACAGCTGCACGTACATTTATCTGGACAATTTGTTCATATTCACTTAACAGTATACTAATGGTATTCGCTGTAGGCATATCACATGAATTGAATTTTTTTACAGCTTTATGAAAAGATATTTCGGGAAAATCTTTTTCGTATCTTTTTTTAATCTGAACAATATTATTATGTAATTCATCAGCACAAAGATCTATGTTATCTGGATCTAATTTTATGTATTTCAAAGTTAGCAACATAGGAAATCGTTGAGCAACATCTTCGATAGAAACATTACATAATACAGGAATCAATTTATGCTCATCAGTCCTTCCTATTGCAAGCCCAATTTCGACAGGTGTCCAAAAACTTTCAAAAAAAGCAGGTGTAATGATAAGGATTGTGCATAATGCTGTGGCTACTCCTTTTTCTACTGCATCTAGGATAGTATCTCCTGCTAATATTTCGTTAGCATCAAGCCAAACGTCAATATTATTCTTTTCTAATTTTTGAACTAATTCAAGTACAATTTTTTCTTTATCTTTTGATGAATGTGATATGAAAGCATCAAACATATTATAACCTCTATATATAATTAAAAAAAGTCTAATGATATTGTCCTTTATTTCTTAACTTCCTGATAATTTAACTCTCGATTGCCAAAAAACCTCATGAATAGTAGATTTGCGAGTATTTTATATGTTAATTCTCGAGAATTAACGATACAATACGCAAAATCTGCATAAATAAGCCATTCTTTGGAAACGAGAGTTAATTTTACAGGAAGTTAAGATTATTTTCAACGGATAACACTAAATTATCTATATTATTATATCACACCCTTATTTGTTTATCATCAAAAATTTCTCTTTTTTACAAAATAAAGTAGTATAGCATCTTATAAAACAGAGTCATTGCTTATTCCAGAAAATAAATCGTTACTGTTCAGAGGTAAACTTGTAACAAAAAAACCGATGATATAGACTAATCGTAGTCAAAACCATCGGTTTTCTTATGCAAATATTTCTGAAATCTCGCGGAACAGATTGGTCTGCTCTTTTCTGCGCATCAAAACCAGCATGCTCATGCATTTACAGAGATGGTCGATGCTTGACGGACTCCGGAATGACACAGCCTGCGCCTGTTTTCTTTTATATTTTCTCAGCAGCCGTTCGGCTTCGTTATTCGTGGCAGGTACATTCTTGTTATGGAGGAAAAGAAGATGATCTTTCTTATACTTTTTCATCCTTTTGTACAGGTTGTATCCATGCAAAAAGTATTCTTATTGTTTCATATTTAATTTTTATTTGGGAACTTCTTGTGTTCCTCATATATCTCTCCAGTACTTAAATATGCAATACGCTCCTTCTCAAAGACTGCTTACAAATAAAAAACGCATAACAACAAAGCTTTGTTATCATGCGTACCTTTAATCTTTTTTTGCATTGGATTATCTCTACATGTATTTTCAATTAAGACTGGGAAAAAATTATAATTAGGATATGTCATTTGGAAATTGTTGTCATAAGACAGCTATAACTATATCAATTAATATCGCTATTAACAATACTTTTGCAGAAAATGAAATTAATCCTTTCAAATAAATCTTAATGAGCTCTTAATCAATTTATTTGAAAGGATTAGCTTAACATTGAATTATTTGATTAAATATCACTTATCCATATCTATCATATTTTTAAACTCAAGACTACTACTTAACAACTCTTTATAACATCCTGTTTCAACAACAACTCCATCTTTTAACATAATAATTTGATCCACTTCATTAAGTATCTCCTTTTTGTGCGTTATCACAACTACTGTTTTATCTTTTAATCTTGTATGTAACAAACTGTTAATCTGATGTTCCGAGTAAACATCCGTATTAGAAGTAGCTTCATCAAAAATGATAATTGGTTTATCATGCACCAAAGCTCTTGCAAGAGCTATCTTCTGCTTTTGTCCGCCGGAGAGCATTGCCCCATTCTGCCCGACCACATACTCTAAAGATGCTTCCTCTAAAAAATCATCTAAACTACTGTCCATACAGGCGGCTTTTATCTCTTCATCGCTTACCTGCTTATATAAGCAAATATTATTTCTGATTGTATCATTAAAAAGAAAAATCTGCTGGCTCACAACTGATACCATGTTTCTATATGCTTGCAATGATATTTTCGTTATATCTGTTCCATTCAATAATATCCGACCATTTACCGGCTCATGCAGCCTTGTGAGCAGGTTAATGATTGTCGTTTTCCCTGATCCATTCCTGCCAATCAAAGCTGTTTTACTTCCCATTGGGAATTTCAGATTAACATCTATCAAAATAGGCTTGTCTACCTCATAGGAAAAAAATACGTTTTCTAATGTTAAATCTCCGAAAGGTGGTTTAACAATTTTTCCATTATCTAACTCCTCCTGCAAATCCATAAACTCATAATATCTTTTTGTGGAGGGTATAATGCCCGATAGCAAATACCCAATATTTAAAATTGCTGATATGGGTCCTGTTACATAAGCACTATATGTAATAAATGCAAATACACTTCCCACCGATAGCTGAAAATCAAACACCAAATTTGCGCCAACAATGTATAACAATGTTGAAAGTATTTGCACCATTATTGTATCAATAATAGAGTTCCATTGGCTTAGCATATTTATTTCCTTCTGCTTTTCAATGATACCATCTTGATTATCTGCAAATTCTTTATACTTTTCACCAAAGGTATTAAATAACTTAACCTCTTTTACTCCGCCAACAGTATCTCCGAACCACCTTGCATATTTTTGATTTCTTACAATAAATTCATCCATAATAGACTTTTGTTTTTTGGCAAAGTATTTCATTATAATGCACTTAACCGGAATAAATATAAGCACTAATATAGTCATCCTGTAATCTATGATAAAAAGACCGATTATTCCTCCAACCATGCTAAAAGCCTGTGTAACCACAAAAAAAACACTATTATCTGCAATAGATGCCATTTGACTAATATCCATATTTACATTATTCAAGATTTCAGCATAGTTGGTATTATTAAAGTAACTTATTCTTAATTTCATTAGATGCGAAAAAGACTGCTCTGAAAGGGAGTATTGAATTTTTGCAGAAATGTCTACTCTTTTCTTCTCTTTGATAATATCTATAAGTGAATTAACCCCATATATTACCAATGTTATTAAAACCAATTTAATTAACAAACTTTTATTGCCACCAATAAAACCATCATCCATAATCTGCCTGCTAATTAATGGAATACACAAATTTAACCCAGTAGAAATTAGCAAACATATGATAATAACCGCAATTATTTTTTTATATCCTTTCAGTAGTCCAACTAATCTTCCAACTGCCTCTTTATTACTCATGTTTCTTCCTCCGTTAAATAATTTACAGCCATACCACAAATCGCCCTGATAAATTCCTCTGTCAAGTTACTATAAATTTTCTTATATATTAATTTTCTTTCAATATACACCAGCACTTCCACCTCATCGAATATGATTTCCATGTCACAATCAGGATACAGATTATATATATCCATTTTCTTTTCTCTTGCCACATTCCACAAGACCAAATCACTTTGCTTATAGTATATTTGTCCTTCAATAAAATCTGTTACAAGTTGATTTGTTAGTGGCATATATATATCAGGTATATATTCAAATCTATATAATATACATTCTGGTTCCATGCTAATAGCATAGGCATTATATCCATCTTTTTCAAATTCTTGTCTTATCTTAGACAGTATAAAATATTTATCTAACGAATCTGCTATATCCAAAATGATAAGCGGAATATCTAATCCATTACCACGATACTGATTACTAACAATTTGCCGTACTCTTGTATACCAGCTCCATTTAAAACCAGATATATGCATATTTTCTATATCATCATTTCCAAGATATATTAAGTTCTTGTTTCCTAAATTTATTTGCTCTAATTCTGTTTTTGAACATACAATAACTGTATCAACTTCATGTTCAATATTCTCATAATTACCTGTTACGGTTTCAAAATAATAATCCGCCTTACTGTCATTTATTATATTTTTTATATATGCTTTGTAAACCCAATCTGGATTATATATTCCATCCCCTATATCAACATAACTTTTTTCTCTTACATATTTCTTCAATGTATGTATGCCACAGTTTTCATCCTCTATCATTTTTTTTGCTACCAATGCAGATACATATGGAGCAGCATAACTATTGCTTAATGAGGTTTTATGCACCTTAGCATCTAACTTGATCTTATGTACCGAAGGAACAACTGTGTCTATTCCCAAATGAACAAAATCCTTGCAATATTGTAATGGATTTCCTATTGTCGCCACTCCAATTACATTGGTAAACATTGCTGGATATGTACAGAATCCTGCATTAGACGTTGCTGCAACTATAATTAATCCTTTAGAAGTATATTTGTTAATAATAACATTCAATCTTTCATTCTCTCTAAAATGAGTCGTTCCCAGACTAAGATTAATCAATTGCACATTATTCTCATAACACCATTCTAAGGCAGGCTCTATCTTATCAATTTCTCCTTCACCTTCTTTATTTAAAATGCGAATACTATTTAACCTGCAATCGGGATAATTCTTTTCTAAAATCAGCGCACAGATTGTTCCATGCTGAAAATCAAAATTTTCAATTTTAGTATTATCCATTTTGCAACGATTATCTTCATCAACAAATATTTCTTTTATAAAATGATTTCTTAGTAATTTATCATTAATTCCATTATCAATAATTGCAATTTCTATTTTTTTCAATTATCTTCTCCTGCTTATTACATAATTTGATATTCTCCATATTCAGCTAATATATCCAATACATATTCAGCTAACTTCTCATATGTTGAACTTCCATACACATTTTCTGGATATTGTGAGAAATGTTTCTCAACTTCCTCATTAGAGAAAGATAAATATTTAAGATTTCCTTCTGTTTCCAAAGAAAAACAGTCGTACGCATGATTAGCTATTACAAATGCATCTACTTTTGAATGAAAACGATACTCACAAAGCTTCTTTACTTCTTCAAAATATTCTCTAAAATAATTATTATTATGCATGCAGAATAACAAAACATCACATTTTATAGCATTAAATACTTCAAATGCAAAAATACCAAAATGCTCTGAATGTTTATCTGACACAGGCATAACCTCTCCTGGTACACCTATGATAATTATATCTGGATTTTCAATTTTTTCTAGCATTTTGATATAATGATTAAAATTAATAATTTTAGATGTTTCATCTAATGTGTTTCCAAACATAAATGATGGAAATGAATGCATCCCATACAATTCAGAATTAGTTCTTGATGATACAACGCAAACTTTATAACCCAAATCCTTATAATAAGATTGTAAAAATACCTGTACAGATAATTTATCACATTTTTCTCCCATACCTGCAACCAAAATAATTGGGGTCGCTATTTTCTTGATTCGTTTATCATTCATTTCTTCTTTAATATACTTTCGCATATCTATTAATTCAACCTGCTCTTTGCCACAGATCTCTGTAATTCCTAAAAATGTATCATCATCTATATTTCTATTCACAATAACTTTCTTTCCGTTTTTTGCAGCATATGTAACCACATCTAATATTTCCAAATTATTCAAATTTATTGCTCCAGAATCTATCAACAATAAAGCATCTATATTATACCAATTTACTTCAGTTACACTATTTTTATTCAAAATCTCTCCAAGTTTATCTTGGACGCCCCACCCAACGGGAGAAAGTGTTTCAAATACTTCTATACTGTCTATACATTTTCCATACTTAATAAAAGGTTCAAATTCTTTACTATACGGGTAAATCAATGCTCTCATAATATTCATCCTTTCTTATTCAAAGCTATATCCATTTTCTCGGAGCAGGCAATATTCTTTCATCAATTCATCTACCATAAATCGTATTGCTGAACAACGCTCCAATCTTTTTTTTGCATCTAACTTATTATCTTCTCCCATATCAGCCGCACAACTATCACAATATCCCATTGCCCAACATTGACTACATTGTTTTTCTGTCAACTTTGCAATATTCATTAATTTTTTAACTTTTTCGATATTAAAACCATCATCTAAATTTCCTATTTTAAATATTTCATTAGATTCACTAACTCGCTCACAAGGGAAAAACTCACCATCAACAGTCACAAATAATCTATTCATTCCGGGAACACACGGACCGCTAGGATGTGTCTTTCCATCAATAATAAGTGGTGTTTTTAGATATTCATGTATACTATTCTTTATCTTATTTATATGAGCTGACATTAACTTTGAAACATTTTCTTCGCTTATTCTTCCAATACAATATAAAAACATTTTAAATAACTCATATTTATAATTGATAGAAAATTCCTCATGAATATTTTTTTCAACAATAACATCTCTATTACTTACCGTAGTAAACGTTACAGTAGCTTTTTTTAAAAAATCATATGAAAAAAAATCACTACTAACTTTAAAGTTATTATTCTCTCCAAGGACAGCATTAAACCCTATGGTATCTACATATTCAGGATACAATTGTTCAAATACCTTCAAATTCTCCATTATTTTTGCAAAAGTTCCTGTTTTGCTATCAGCAAATACTCGACCTTCATTATGCACTTCTTCCGGACCATCTAAACTTATTGTTAAATTCACCTTATGAGATTGTAAAAATTCCATAATTTCCACCGTTAAAAGTGTCGCATTCGTTGTCATATTAATATTTAATTGTTTTCCAGCAAATTTTTTTTCACAATATGCAACCACTTTTTTTATCATCTCAAATTCTAAAAGAGGTTCTCCTCCATAAAAGCTAATTGATGCAATTTCTGTATTCTTACTATGAGCGTAATAATAATCTACTGCCTTTTTAGCTATTTCAAAATTCATTCGTTTATTTGTATGAACTCGATTCGAATAACTTCCTGAGTAGACGCAGTATTTACAACGCAAATTACAATTCTGTGTTACTTGTAAAATTAAAAGACTTAAATTATTTTGCATGTAACTTTCAACTTTATCTGTTAATGGATGATAAATTTCTGGTTTTATAATTGGCTGTAAAAATCCCCTTTCCTTTAATTTGAAGATCTGAGAATCTTCCACTAAAAAGCCTTTTTCCTCTTGTAATTGGTTATATACCTTTTCACTAATTTTTATAATTGAATTTGCATTTGTATCATACAAATAATAACTATTTAACGTTTGAAACAAGTGCATATATATTTTCTTATCTTCCATATGTAACCCTCTCTCGCATAATATCTCTTTTTCCTCTATTAAAACACAGCGATAGGTTTCTCCTACCGCTGTATTCTTCCTACTGACTATTCTTATACATTATGACCATGTTGCCATCTGCATTCCAGCAGACACTACTTTTGCTAAGTTCTGTGCATATGTAGTAGAATAATTAGTTCTTCCTGAGCATGAACAGCCAATGTTGCATACGCCACCAACACAATTACAAGCGAAAGCAACTACTGTCCCATTGCTAAGAGCATTTTTCTTGCCTAAAACTCTTTTCTTTCCCATTGTCATATCCCCCTTTCCCAAAAATTTTATAAACAACAGTCATATTATATACAACTTGTCTATAATCATCTCAATCGGATTTATTTGATAAAACGATACTACTTTTTTCATAAGCTTCCATAACTGATGCTACATTCTGTATCCGCACATTGTCATCAATACCATTTGTTGTATTTAATAACATGTTTTTCTGTCTTTGATATAATTCTTCTACATAATCACTTTCTATCTTTTCTCTTCTTTCCTGCCGCCTTTGTATTGCTTTTGCAATTTGCTCTTCAATTATTTCCTCCATTCTTTCATGGCGTTTCTGCCACCACGAATCACCATCATTTGAAGTACTTAATCCAGAGCCACTATCCACAGGTATACCTTCACCATAACATTCTTCAGGAGACGCACCGATAACTTGAAAACCAATCATTTTAGAGCCCATTATCCCATTAGTTGAATACATTTTCCTTACCATATTCATTATGGTGCTTTCCCATTCCGAATCATTTTTCATTCTCTCAAAGGCTGCATCTGTAATAATCAAAGAACCACCAACACAAGTGGATTGATACCAAGCACTTACCGGCATTTGTGACATCTCATTATAAAACCACTGCTTATACTCATCCATTGTCATCTCTTCTTTAGATTTGTTAGCCAATGTACTATCATAATTATAATAGTTGTATACTGGTGGCTGTGAAATGACCATATCCCCTGAAAATTGAGGTGACTTAGAAGCTGTTATACTGTTATCAGCAGCAATCTTACTAACTTTATCTTCAAAACTATCCGTTTTTACACTACTATTCTTATACTGTGTAGAGTTAACATAACCATTTAGATTTGGGCTAATTGCTGTACTTGCTCCTATCATTTAAAGACCTCCTAATTTTCCTTTTATCATTTCTAATAATTCTCCATACTTATCAAACTCAAAATTTAACAATTCTTCTTCTGAAAAAGAAATTCCAAATTCCCTTTCAATTTCCAAAAATAATTCAAAAAGATTTACAGAAGAAAAACCAATTTTATTTGAAAGAAGTCTAACTCCATTCTCTTTTATTGTTTTCATTTTTTCTTCACTACATTTAAATTTATCTTTCAATATCTGGTCTAATTTTTCTTCTATCTTTTCATCTAGTACCATTTTTGATTCACCCCCATCAAAAATAAAAAACCTTTCAATCAAAATTATGATTCCTCAATCAATCAGAACCATTTTGCTCCCTCATTACGAGTCCAAGCAATATTTTCTATCACTACTTAATTATTAAAAACTATCTATTGGATTCCTATATTTGCTAATATAGGAATCCAATAAATAAACCAGCTAACTAACTCTCAATTATTTTTTCTTCTGGTTATTTGGTCTCTTCGGCTGATGCCATATTCCAGCACAAGGGGGCGGGAAACCATCTATCCCATGTACTGCTTCATTTCTCATTGCTCGCTCCACAACCTTCAGCACTTTCTTATTAACCTTCTTCATTCTCCTTCACCTCCTGTTTTAAGATTTTTGCTATACAAAGCAAAGCTGCACACAATATAACAGCTATTGCCATATAACTGATGAAAATCAAATCTGCACCTAACAGAACACAACAATATATTATGCTTCCTTCCAACAAGAGTATAATTCTCGCTTCCTTCTTTGATTCCGCCAACTGCGCTGAATCCATATGCATATTGGGATGATTAACTGTACCTATTATTCCAATCACACTCATTGCAAACAATAACATTCCTAATATCAACTGAGGATAACCCACCAAACTTGTACTTATGCCTAAAATAACCAAATAAGAAAGAACTGATGCCAGATAACATTGATAAAATTTGTCTAAATGATACCCTCCGGTTCTTTTCCTTAATCCCAAAAAAAAGAGCAGAAAAAACAAAGTAGGAAGAAACTTTTCAACTGCTATGCTGATTAAAATAATTGTGCCGATAGTAATAAACTTCTCCATCCAACAAATTGCAACATAAATATATCGTTCCGCCATATCTTTATGGATCAGTTTTGTTTCTGTCATCTGATCTACTAAATCAATTGCTATTTTTTCAATCATATTTCTGCCTCCTTATAAAAATTATAAATTCATCCCCCAAAAAAACAATATCCATTGCAGAAAGTGACCTCTCATTGCAAAAAATGACCAAAAAAAATGATTTGCTTATCGCAAATCACTTTTCTTAATGTGGTATTATAATTGAGAAATAAAATTCATTTTCATCGTTTTGTATGGCATAAGAGCCTTGATACTTTGTTATGACATCAATTATATTTTTTATGCCAATACCATGTTCATCTATATCATGTTTTTTTGAAGTCTGTATTTCTCCGTCCTCAATAACAAGCTCACCATCGTATGTATTCTTTACAGATATGATGACATTATCTTTTTCTTTAACAAACTTCATTTTAATTACCTTTTTTTCAATACACTTTTCACAAGCCTCAATGGCATTATTCAACAGGTTTGATAATATAACAACAATATCCTCATCACTAATACCAATCTCCGACAAATCGTTAATTTTGAAAATAAATACAATTTTTTTATCCAATATCTCCCTATATTTACTATTTAGAATTGCATCAACAATTACATTATTTGTTTTAATGTAATCCAATTCCGTGCTTAAATGCCCACTCACCTTACTTACATATTTCTCCAACTCATCATAGTTCTTTGCTGCTATCAGAGATTCAATACACAAAATCTGATTTTTATATTCATGAGTCATTCTCCGCTGCTTAGCAAAATTTTCAGAAACCGTACGATACATATCCGTCTGATTTTGAACTTTTATCTGAAAAATCTTATTTTCACGGATTTTTGTTTCACGCTTCAATATATCATTAATTAAATAAAATACGACTATATTCATGCCTGCCAAACAAAATGCTATGACTAGAAACACATTTTCCTGCTTTTGATTTTTGACACTACCGGATGTAATAATCATTGCAATAATCGTAAAAATCGAAAAAACAGGGAAAAATATAAACCGGAGCCAATCTATATCCATTAAAACCTCTGAAGATCTCACTCCAATTTTTTTCCTAATCATCAAAACTACCATGAAAAGAAGTATCTTTGCCAGAACTGTTACCAGATAACCACCAACATTATGTGACTCGTTAATTTCTGCTATACTGTTAAAGAGTGAAACATTTAACCAAAGTGTAAAATAATCAATAGAAAGCAATAGACCTTGAAACAATAATGATAAAATTAAAGCTTTACGTAAGTGAATATTCAAATACAAAATCATAAAAAACGCAATTATTATAATAACTAATATCTGCTTTAAGATGAATTGATCATAAAATAGTAAAGCTACAGAATATACAAATATTATTAAACCTAAAATAATTCCAATATTTATCAGCTTTTTTTCTGTTCTCTTTTTACCAAAGGTCTCAACAAACATTTTACAGCATGTCATTTCTAATACAGTCAGCATAATTCCCTGAATGTAAGTTATCATTTATATTTCTCCTTTATACGAAACAAATGTTTCTTCCACAAATTTATACCTAACTTTTGGAATTTCCAGTTTAATGCCATTACTCAATAGAACTTCATACCGACTGACTTTGGCTATATGCTTCATATTAACCAGATAACTTTGGTGTATTCGTACAAAGTTATTATCTGCCAATTCCGCTTCCATATCATTTAATGTACCATATAATGAATATTTATTTAATTGATCCTCCATAATATAAAACTCTAGTTTATGCAACCGACTCTCAATGTACAACAGACGTTCCAATGACACATTCTTTGTTCCTTCATTGAAATTAAAAGTTTTCTTTTTTACCACATAATTCATTTTCATGGTAATCGCATCCATACATTCAAATACCAATTCAGAAAAATTAACATTGTTTTTTAAGATATATCTTACAGCATCCACCCTATACCCTTCAATTGCATAGTTTACAAACGCAGTCACAAAAACTATAAAAATATCATTGCTAACATCCTGAATTTTCTGTGCTGTCTCCATCCCATCCAGTTCATCCATATTTATATCCATAAAAACAATTTTATACTTAACAATCTCTATTCCTAAATTTATAAAGTCCTTTCCAGATTCAAACTCATCAATTTCATACAGAATGCCTTTCTTATTCAAATAATCTATTAAAATTTCTCGAATACGCTTTCTAAAATGGCTTTCATCATCACATATAGCAATTCTAAACATACGTTTACCCCCCCCCTAAAATTTTTACACATTTTTGTGTTTGGTTGGTTATTTTTTTGTCAATTATGTATATTTCTATATACATATTTCGGCACTAACCACCAAAAACTTTATTTCATTTCCATATTCTAAGTCATCTTATTTTTCTTACATCAATTAAGATTCTATAACTCCATTTTACACTCGTATATTACTATTCTTTATCACAGTAATCAACTAAATTGCAGAAATCGTTCTTTATTTGCAGAAAATGACAAAAATAACAGTATCGCTAAGATACTGCTAAAAATGATTAAATCATCTTATGATTAAAGGGTCAAAAGGTATCATCGATGCATGCTTGCATGCAATTCGATGTATACCTTATTGACCCGCACTACACCGAGAAAGTAGCAATTTGCTGCGGGGACGCAGAAAATTAGCGGATTTCGAGGTGTAGTCAGATTACGGGAATGCGTAGCATGTAGTAATCTGATTAATCATAAATGAGGGGCAAAATGCCTTTTGACCCTCATATCATCTTATTATTTAAAAGTTTCATCATATGATGTATCTAAAATTTCCTTTATTGCCTTTAATTGTGTTGCTTTTATATGCTGTACTCCTCTTTCTATCTTTACTAAAGTCTCCCTTGTTATCTGTACATTTCTAAGCTGCATCAAAGCAACCAATTCTGTCTGACCAATATTTTTTTCTTTTCTGATCTGCCGGATGTTCTGTCCTAAGCAAATACCATCCTGTTTTACCTTCTGCTCCATTCCATACCACCATAACTGAACCCATTTCGGTTCTTTTTATCTTTATTTTATGTAGTAAAAATGGTATAATGGGATTAGTTTTAGTCCACTTTAAATATGGAAAGAGCAAAATTTGGATACAAAAATTCAAGATTTAAATATTTCCCCCTCTGTTAAATATGCACTGCAAAATGCTGGTTTTACAATGGTTTCAGAACTTATAGGACAGAATTATATTACATTAGTTTCCAAATTCCCCCCACATTACAATCTTCTTGCTATCGTTCAAGAATTGAATCCTTTAGGTTATCTATTACCTCCAGAAAACGAAATATCCATTTATGACATTCCTATGTCCAAGCGTTTGCATAATATTCTTGAACGGAATAATATAATCTATCTTTCACAGTTATCCGAATATCCCATAGAAGATATTGCGAAATTACGCAATTTGGGAGAAAAAACTTTGGAAGAACTTGAGCATATATGCCAAAAAAATAACATCCATATAGGTTCTATTCAAAGCATTAAAGATAAACTTGCTCAATACAATTTTCCTGCTGGAGCATATGCCAAATTCTTTAAAAGTAATATTTCCAGCTTAGACGATTTTAATCACAAGACAGTTCACGATCTATATAACATCTGTTCTCAAGATTATATACTTACAATAAAAGTTTATTATATCCTAAAAAAGAATGGAATTATTCTTGATGACTGGAATGATAAATATCTCTTTGAAATTGTACCTGAGAAAAAAGCTACCCGATTATGGTATAGACATCAAATCAGCACAATTTCACAGCTTTCCAATCGTTCAGCCGATGAACTGAAAAAATCTACACAATCTCGCCTGAATTATGTTCCAGATTAAATACTCTTTCTAAAATGAAATGAGTTTGTTCTTAGTTGCAAATAAATGACAGGTTCAAAGACCTGTCATTTATTTAAATAATTCCTCATATGAAGTTTCCAACACTTCTTTGATTGCTTTAAGTTGAGATGCCTGTATATGCTGTATTCCCCTTTCTATCTTTACTAATGCCTCTCTGGTCATAACCACGTTTTCTAATTGTAATAACGCTGCCAGTTCTGTCTGCTTTATTCCTTTTTCCTTCCTAATTCTTCTAATATTATGACCCATACAAATATCCTGCTTTACCTTCTGTTCCACTTTACCACCATACCCTGAACCGATTTGGGTTCTTTTTTGTTTTATATTCTACTTATGGGGTATGATCAAAAGGGACTGATTCTGGTCCACTCTATATTTATATATAAAAAAGCGGTCCTTTACAAATCGGAAACCGCTTAAAATAAATAACTCTTAAATCAAATTTTAATTCATTCCAAAATAATCTACTGATACAATTTACATTCAAAAAATCTTTTATGATTCTTTCAATTTATCAAAAATCAAATCTACAAGTTGACTAATGTTTTTCAACTTATATTTTTCGATATCATCTCCTTGAATTAATATCGAATACTTCTTTTCAATCAAATTTATTAGATTCAAATAATTTCTTGGCAATATTCCAATTTTTTCTCCAAAAACATTTTCATTCTGCAAATTAATCATGCTTATATCTACATTAAATTCTGTTTGCAATATATACAGTACATCTTTCTCTATGGCACTTTTACTTATCATTGCTTACCTCCTCCAAATTAACTATAAGATAACTCTTCTATTATTTCTTCTGTCATTTCCGTTAATTGCTTGTCAGATAATACATTATATACTTTTTTCTCTTCTATATTCTTTATTTTCTTTTCAAGATCCTCAAATCTCAAGTTACAATATTGCACTTTATTTTCTTGCTTACTAGAATTTAGATCAATAAAGCAATTGGTCATCCCATAACTTATATTTTCACATCCAAGCTTATATTTTACCATTCCTGCAATTTCTTCAAAAAATTTCTTATCATATTCCCCATATGGAATAATAGTAATTACATGATCTGGTTCAACTGCTTGTGAAATTTCATATGGCAAAATACCAAAAAAATTAGTAAAAGAACTATTATAAGATACCACTCCTCCTGGAACTCCTATTACAAATATATCTGGCTTTTCAAAATATTCAATATTTTTACAAATTGCATTAAAATATAAAATCTTCTTATCTTCTCGCATATCACCATACATAAACTCTGGAAATGCATGAATACCAAATAGATCAGAAAATTTTTTACTTCCGATTGCACTTACTTTATATCCGCACTTTTCAAAATGGCTTTTAACATTTAATACACAATCCAATTTCTTAGTCTGCTCAGTTATACCAACAACCAGTATTACTGGCACATCCATTTCAAATATTCTTTTATCATCTATTTCTACTTTGGGAAAATCCACCTTCATCCCCGTATGAGTATAAAAATTAACCGAATTATCTAAACACAATTTTAATAAAATTTTTGCATGTTTCTCCGATAATTCATATAACATACATATATCTTTGCCAACTCTTGAAAACTCTCTAACTTTTTTCTCTAAAATAGAAAAATCATAGTCTTGAGTACCATCCCCTAATATGACGACCTCGTAATCTTCATCATACTTTTCAGAAAAACTTTTTCCTAAATTCTCACCCATATATAAATATGCCCAGTCCCTGTTTTTTAAAAACTTAACTCCTGGTATATCTATCCCTATTATCTCATATTCACTTAACAATTCCCTATATCTTACTAATACATAATTATTTAAGTTATATGTACATAACAGTGCTTTTTTCTTTCTAATATTATTCTCTTTCAAAATCATACCCCATTTCCACAAATGTATAATAATCCTTTAATTGATCCTCGACACTTGCTCTTACGTTGTCACAATATTTCAATTTCTGTTCTGCTGAAAGCTTATTTCCACAATCAGCTTTCATTGCACAAATAGTACAAAATCTAAATGCCCAACATTTTTTACATTCACTTTCTGTTATTTTCCCAATGTTAAGTAATTGCCTTACTTTTTTCACTTCAAAGCCTTTATATATATTGCCAATATTCATTACCTCTGAAGTTTCGCTAACTCTTTCACAAGGAAACATTTTTCCGTTTGTATCTACAAATAAACGGTGCCTTCCTACGACACACGGACCCGAATGATGATCATATTTTATATCTCCCACTTCAACTTTCAAACAATCATGTATATCATCAACTAATCTTTGATAATGTTGCCTTACTATCTTTGTTGTTTTAATTTGAGAATCCTGTCTTACCATTGAAAAGTAAAACTTAAACAACTCATAATTAAATTCTTCTACAAATTTATTACTCATTTTTTTTACTTCGGAAGTATATGTATTGCTAGGTAAATTGACAACCGCAGAAAAATCTTTTATAAAATCTGTATTTTCAAAAAAATTACTATATATTCCAAAACCATATTCTGGTGACATTACCGAATTAAAGTTCACTTTCGTTCTACATTGTTCCCATCTATTCTCAATTTTTTTCAATGATTGAATAACCCGTTCATAACTTCCCTGACCGCTCGTAGCAGTTATTCTATTACTATTATGTATCTCTTTTGGTCCATCAAGGCTTATAGTGACTTCTACTCCATACCTCTTAAAAAAATCAATCATATCATCTGTTAATAAAGTTGCATTAGTTGTCAGGCTGTATTTTACATCCTTGTTTCCTTTATTTTCTTCCATATATTCAATGCAATTTTTCACCAGAGGAAACTCCAACATAGGTTCCCCTCCATAAAACCCCAGATCAATACTTTCAGAATCAATAGAATGTTCTAAGAAAAAATCAATAGCATCAAGCGCAACTTCCATAGACATTCTTTCATTACTATGAACTCTGTTACTATAACTTCCAGAATATACACAATATTTGCATCTCAAATTACAGTTTTTAGTCACCTGTAATGTCATTGACTTCAAATTTCTATCTAAAACACTCTCCAACTGCTCATCAAAAGGATGTCTCATTTCAAATTTTTTGCGTTCTAACAACAAACCTCTTTTTCTTAATTTATCAATATCTGAGTCATAAATTCCTTGTTTTAGCTTATCATATAAAATTTTACCAATCTCAACTACCATGTTGCTATTTACATCATATAGATAAAAATGTCTATATGTTTCGAACAAATGTATTACAATATTATCCATATTTACTCCTTTAAGTTATACTATAGGCACCTAAACCCTGCTTAGATGCCTATAATACCTGTCCATATTGTTCCTTCTGCTTAACTTAATACAAGATAGTACGAAGAGAATCTAACTAATTCTACATAATTAGAATTTTTCTTCGCTGTTGTACTACAAGTGCAGCTCGTTGGACAACTACATGCATATGCTTCAAAATTGTTTTTAGAAGCTTTGCTCTTCTTCATTAACTTTTTCATCTTACTCACCTCCTCTGATTTTAATTATATATCAAATATAACAATAAAGTTATTTTGACCGTTTTTTATCAATAACACTAATATCTGGTACTATTCCAAAATTATTTATTTGTTCTGCTATATCTACTATCTGATTTTCTTTTATATTATCAATATCCTTTATTACAACATCATCACTATTAGAATCTCTTTTTATATCTGCTCTGTTACTATAAATACTTTCTATCCAGCATAAATAACTACCATCGGGATATATTATTACCCCTGCACTTTTTGCTGGAGGACTCAAACTTCTTATTTCTTGCTGCGCCGAATAAGAACAGTTTTCATCAATAATTTTCATTATTCTTTCACAAAATGCACCATCATTTTTCATCTTTTCAAGTGTATCTCCACCTATAATTACATTATTTAATCCTGTTATCGAATTAGCAGAAAAAAAATCAGAAGAAATCGTTATTTTTGCATTATGATTTGATTCAATGTTCTTTACTAATTCCTCAATAGATGCATTTTTTTTCACTTCATTATCCATAATTTCTTCAAAATTAACCTTTTGGCTTTTAGAATCAATCACATTACCCATAGTAATACTTTCATTATATAAATTAATACTATCTATTTGCATCATTCAAGTATCCTCCCTGCGGATATTTTTTCTTTTAAGTATATATCAGAGATTAAAATAAACAAGCCACTTTGCAGAAAGTAACTTTTCATTGCAGAAAATGACATCCACAAAAAATCCCCTTGAATCAAACCTAAGTTCAATTCAAGGGAATAACCCCTATCGGCTCTTTCCATTCATAGCAGGTACATCTTTTGTTGCCATACTCTCGCTCATTACTTTTGTTGTCTCTTGCTGCTGCGCCTCAAAAGCCTCTGCACCATACTGGTATTCTGGCTCTGCCACTCTTGACAAGGCTATTGGATCAATCATTTCCGCTCCTGCCATGCGTTCAACTTCTCGGTCAGTTCTTTCACTTTGATACTGTTTCACATCCGCCGAAAGTTTTTCCACGTTTTCTATGGCAGCATCTGCATAACCTAAGATACCACACAGTAGCTTTCGTTTTGCCTGCAAAGGTTTCTTTATCAGTTCTATCTTTGAAAATTTCTTCTCACCATACTCTTTTTCGGGTTTATTTGCAAAGACACGGATTGTATTGGCGGCTTTCTGTACCGCCTCCCTCATACCTGTCCCCAATGCATCAATCTTTTCAATGCTCTGCTCAACATCAGTAATAGATTTCTGCACATTATTTCGTAATTTTTGCAATTTTTCTTTAATTCTAAGAAATTCTGACACCTTATTTAAAGCTTTTTTCCCTTTCTGCTTTACTTCTGCCACAATCTCAGAAGCCTTCTCTCTCACTTCTTCTTTGATTTCAAATAGCTACTCCTTCATTCTGTGGCATTGTTGTTCCAGACTCTCCACTGCCTTACGGATAGTTACCTTCAAGGTCTTATCTGCCTTTTCCTGCTCCATCTTTGCATGCTGTTTTCGGACATTTACAAGCTCCTCTGTCACGGACTCCAGCCTCTTTTCCATACCGTCAATCAGGGCTGCCATTTCAAACACATTGTTTGCCGCTTCCCTCTGCTGATTCTGGTTTAAAAGGGCAATCAGTTCCTGTATGATCTGGTCTTTTGTCAGTTCCATATTCTGTTGTTGATCCATTTTGATTTTCTTTCCGGCAAAAAGGGGCATGACCGGCACACCCCTTCTGCCTGCTTCTTATTGTTCTTTCTTATCGAAAGGGTAGCTCCCTATCCAGCTGTCTGTTCTCTGCCCTTGCGTAGCTTTGACTTGCCGCCTGCTCCATGCCCTGATTCATGGCTTTTTCCTTTTCCTGCTTGTAGCAGTCCATGAGGGCATCATATAACTTCTCACGAAATTCCTTTGTGACAGGAAAGCATACATCCTGATACTGGCTCTTTCCTTCTTTTCCGTTCTACTTTACCATGTAGGAAGGCATCGCCACAAATTCCTTTTCCTTGCCCTGAATGATACTGACATTGCTTACTACGAAGCTGTCCTCAAAGTAGATGCGGGCAAGCCCACGAATGTTGCTGCCTTCCCTCTCAAACGGTGTAACCGCCACACGAAACTCCGACTCTCCGGCATTCTCTGCCACCCTGCTGACTTCTGTCTTGCCGGACTGCTCCATTTCCCCATAAAGAGAAAGAATATCATCGTACAAGTCCTTGCGAAACTCGCTTGTAATCGGATTGCACACATCCTTATAGACAGGCTCGTTACGCTCCGTTCTCTCCTTTGTCTTAAAAGAAGGCATGGAGACGAAAGGCTGGTTTTCCATTCCTACCACCACAGCGATATTAGTGACCTTGAAACAGTCACCAAATGTCACAGTGGCAAATGCCTTGACACTTTTCTTCGGGTTGTTTACTGCGTTTATCTTGATTGAATACTGCATAGATTCCTCTCTTTCTGTCTGCCATTGCAGACTGTTACATGATTTATATAGGTTTACCTTTAATGCAGACATTCTTTTATCCATGTTGTCTGCCTTTGCTTCCCTCTCTGCCCCGGCAAACTTCGGAGTCCTCTCTACGGTCAGGACATTTCCCGCCTTGATTTTTGTCTCCGGGGCAGTCTTTACATGAAGCTTTGTCTTTTCTTTGGTATGAATGACCATCGGCTTGTCATCCACTTTTTTGATGTTCAATTTTCCTCACCTTCTTCCTGAAAAAGAGCAAAAAAATAGCACCTAAACCAATGGCTTAGATGCTGTGATTTACTGTTTATTCTCTCTTTTCCGCTTTGCTTTCTGCTCCGATTTTCTCTGCCTTTTTTCGTACATATCATGAATCCAGTCTTTTACCGGAGCCTTCCACATTTCCTTTTTATTTGGGATATTCCTTATCAGGCTTTTGGGGTTAAGCCCCATTTCCTTTGCCATGCGGATTTCTTCTTCTCCGAGCCGGCATTTCCTTTTTGCCTCATCCCAAAGCTCCTGTTTATATGCCATCTGTACATTTCCTCCACAAACTGATAAAATCCTTTACCAGAGCCTCATCCCGTTTGTCACGGCATTTCTTCATAAGCTGTTCTGTATCCGAAAGCATATCCAGCGTATGATATTCTCCAAATTTTACATTCAACTTCATAATATATCTTACCAACTTTTCTTCCGGTTCTATTCCAACTGCATACAGCATTTTTTCGATACCTGATTTTTCTCTAAGAGATGCCTGTTCACTCTGGTAAATAACCTCTGCCTGTTTTGTTATCTTATCCTCACGGACAATTTTAGTAATTTCATAGGAATGTGACAGATCACGATACAGAATATCATAATCTCTTTCTGCAACATATGTTGTAATAAAAGAATTACAATGGCACAATCCCTTTTCTTTCCCCTGTGCTTTGACTATCCCCAGATGGAGTACCTTATCTTCCATTCTGTGAATTAAAAGATAGTCGCTGTCAAATTCCGAATCAGGATTATGGTTAATATCAAAAAGATACAGCTTTGAATAAGAGCAGAACATTTCCGGTAAAAGGTAAAGATGATCCAGCTTCAAATGTATCAGCTTTAACATTCTATCCTGCTTTTCTTTTGTTTTATAATACTTCTTAACGAGCTTTTCTAATGACTCCAGTGTAATTCTTCCCTTCTTTACTGCATATACCCCAAAATCCCCGGCATACTGATTCGGTCTGCCAACATATTGAAGCCCCATCAAATGCGGTATTTTCAGTTCCGTATTTGTCAGATGCAGTATTCGTTTTGCAGTATGGATATGATAATCATATTTGCACAGTACATCTTTGGTATCATTAAATATTTTCAACAAGCGGGTATCTTTCATAAAACCATCCTTATCCTCATCGTTGGAAATGGAATCATCCAGTTTCCATAAAAGAAAAATGCCTGGGCTGTTAGGCTCAGGCTTAACTTTTCTTTTTTGAATTGCAATTCTGGGAGCAGTCCTATGATAATTCCATAGGCAGAGGCTAACTTTGTATTTGTATCGCCCGCAAAGCCGGGACGGGTAGCTCCTCTCTATCGCCGCAAAAGCACTTAAGCTTTTCATTAGCTATAATCTAACATGAGAATCAGCCAATGTCAACCGCATTTTTGCTTTTCTCTAAGGCAATTTTTTCACGGATATTCGTGTTGTAGAGGTTGTAAAGGTCTGTTCCTTTTTCAATCTGATTGTCAAAAGGAATTACCACATTTCCGCATTTCATCAGTCCCATACCGCTCTGGGTATTGGTTACGAAGCGGAGCTGTGCTTCTGATACACCGATGACCTCTGCCATTTTGGAGCTGTCCGTATTTGCCTGCTTTAACAGGGCAACAAACTCGGAGTTTGCAAGCATGGTTGTCGCTGTGTAGTTCTGCAAAAGATCCACGACATTCTGCGTGATGCCAGTACAAAGACCGCCCTGCTTTCTAACCTTTTTCCAGAGCTGCTGCAAATATTTCGCAGAATACTCCGAATTGAGAAGTACATGGAACTCATCAATATACAGCCATGTTGCCACGCCACGCTTTCTGTTTGCAATGATACGGTTCTGGATACTCTCCATCATAACGAGCATTATAATAGGACTAAGCTCCGTACCCAAGTCACGGATACCGTAAACGGTGAAACGGTTATCAACGTCAACGTTCGTTTGATGATTAAAGATGTTCAAAGAACCATTGACAAAAAGCTCTAAGGAAAGTGCAATATCCTTTGCCTCCTCCTCCGGCTGATTCATTAAAATCTCATAAAAGTCTGACATTCTCCTTTTTTGCAATAAAAAAGTAGGACCAAGTCAGCTTTATGGAACTTGTCCACACAAGAGCTAATTTAGTCCTACCTAAATATCAAATATTAAATTATCACCTCTTTTAAGGTACACTTCATACACCATCCGAATAATTAATGGTAATTTAGTGTCAAGTTGCTCGTTTTTCAATTTTCAAGATTAAAAATGAGCTCATCCTAATCATTTTTCGCTGCTCTCACAGCATTTTTTCTTAGGACTAAATCAGCGGAAACCCTTGAATTTATTGGTTCCTTACTAACTTGACACTATTATATCATCAGCCCCCCAGGCGGTATTCGGATAGGATACATCCGGGTTCCTTTCGCACCCACGGATCAGAATATTTCCGATCTGCACCGAATTTAAAAGCAGTCTTCTCCCACGGCTGTTTCCCCACTCCATGATCTGTGCACATGCTCCTGCCGCAATTGCAGAAGCTGCACTCGTTCCCGTCAGTGTCACATAATTTCCAAGCCTTCCTATCGCCTGCACGCCCACAGCCGGAGCCACAAAATCCGGTTTTACAACCGATGCAATGGTATTCCCCCTCCCGGAATCCAGATATAAAATACCACTCTTTTGATCCATTCCACCCACCCCAATCGGAATTTTTGCCGAAGACGGCACGGTAAGTGTCACATCCGGATCCGGACGCAAAAACACCACGTCTTTTTCTAACATTCCGGTCATTGGCAGCCAGATATGAAATTGTCCTGTGATCGTGGTACTCGGATTAACATACAGCGTCCAGATCCCTGCCGCCGGGTTTTCAAACCGGATAAACACCAGCTGATCCCCCCGCGTGCGTCCCACCTGTGCATAATCAATTTCCACTCTTGTCCCTTCAAATATAAATTCCTGTTCCTGATGCGAATTTCCGGGCACATTCTGCGCCGGCATAAGAGTGCCTCCCGGCGAACGCACCGCCACCACAAACAATTCCGGTGCACTGGCCCACAACTCGAGATAAAATCCCCGCATCCGCTGTTCCACATTCACCTCTACCGCAACCATCAAATTTCCATCACTTTTCCCGTAAAAATGATGTCTGGCATTCGCCTCATTTCCGGTTGCCACAACCGCACACCGGCGCCATCTGCCCGCAATATCATCAAGAAGTTCCGAAAGATTGCTGCCACCGGAATGGCTTCCGTTGTTTGTCCCAAGCCCAAGGCACAGAATAAGGGGCCGCCCCAGTTTTCTGGCAGTCTCTTCGAGATATTCAATTGCCGCCATAATGTCATTTTCCTGATAGGCAGGCATCTCCTGCGGAATATAAAAAAAGTCTTTCAGATATGGTTTTGCCGGTTTTAACTTTACAACCAAAAGTTCCGCATAAGGAGCCGCCCCAGTAAAACCAGCCTGCAGATCTTCACTTCCGCAGGCAATACTTGCCAGCATGGTTCCGTGCCCGTCTTCATCCGTCACTGGAACCAGTTCCCGCGGATGTTCCTGTTCCAGTGCCTCATTGATCTCTTTTTGTGTATATTCCGTTCCGTACAAAAATCCCTGAGGGGTATTTTTCTCCCCCGCCGGAATACTCTGATCCCAGATTGAGCGGATTCTTGTACTTCCATCGGCATTCCGGAAACAGGGCAGTTCATAGGAAATTCCCGTATCAACAAATCCAATAAAAATACCCTGTCCCCGAAGGGACAGGGCTGGCTGATTCTGCAGCTGCAGGATACCGGTTGTCTCCAGTGCAAGCGTATCCAGCAGTCCGAAACATTTTGGGATAATCGAATATCCGTATGTCTTAATGCTCAGCTGCGGCACCTCGTCCCGGTCAAAATATTCTGCCACAAATTTTTCACCGATATTTTGTATACATTCTGCCCGGTCGTCAGAAATCTCCAAAGACTCTCTGGCAATCAGGATATCGTAGGTATTGTTGGAGCGGATAAATGCATCACAATTTCTATCCATAAGAAGCTCCCACACTTCTTTTCCGTAACTATATGCACAAAACTTTCAGAATAGAACTTATTCTTTTACACATGCCACGCCATACGGTTCCAGTGTAAGAATTCCCTTGATCACCTCTCCCGTCAGAAGATCAATTCCCTCTACCCCGGAAACAATCTGCGGTCCGGTCGTATCATTCAGATAAAATACATACCGCATACCATCCGCTTCGCGTGTGTGACGTTCCACGCCATATGGAAGTTTATACATCGAAACTCCCGCTTTTTTCAGTGTACGCGCATACAGGTGCTGCATGGAAGCATCGTCCAGCCGGGCCGCGATATACATGGCACTGCCGTTTTGACATGTGCGCTCCGTCACTGCTGCCATTCCTTTGTAATAATCCTGTTCATAGGTACCAAGCACGTTTGTGCCATCTGCCACACGCAGAACTTCCGCATAATCCCGTACTTCCCCTTCCGGCATTTCGGCAAAATGTACGCGGTTGCGGTCGGACGGATACAGTGTATCAATTTCCTCACTGATCACGCCAAAGAGATCCTTTAATCCGTCTCCCGGAAATCCGCCCAGATAATTGAGCTGGTTTTCATCCACATATCCGGTCACATAGGTTGCAATCAGATGACCTCCCTGCTCCACAAACTGTTTCATGCGCTCCCCGACATGCGGATGCAGCAGATACAGCATTGGTGCCACAATCACAGAATAACCGCTATAATCCTCTTCACTGGAAATCACATCCACATCCACTCCGAGTGCCGACAGATTGCAGTATGCTTTCCTGCAGGTCTTAATATAGTTACGGGTGGACTCTGCCAGCCCCTTCATTCCATCCGTTGCCCAGAGGCTGTCCCAGTCGTATAACACGGCTACCGGTGCTTTTACGACTGTCCCTGCCAGATCTTTGAGTTTCTTTAATTCTTCCCCAAGATCTGCCACTTCACGAAAAACTCTGGTATCATCCGTTCCGAGATGATCCACAACCGCCCCATGGTACTGCTCAAACGATCCCCTTCCTTTCCGCCACTGGAAATACTGCACCGTATCGGAACCGAGAGCCACTGCCTGCAGCGAAGCCAGCCGGTGTACGCCCGGACGTTTCATTTTATTAAACGGATGCCAGTTGACCAGCCCCGGCGCGCTCTCCATGAGCATAAACGGCTGCTCTTTTTTCAGACAACGGATCATGGCATGATCAAACGCATTTTCTGTCATCGTATCCGAAAACGACTCCTCATCATTGTGAAACCGCGGATAAGAATCCCAGGACACCACATCCAGCGGCTGCTGCATTTTATGATAGTCCAGTCCGTCATATTCTTTCATAAAATTCGTTGTCACCGGAATCTGCGGGGTACGTTCTTTTAAAATGGCAATCTCTGCCTTCATGTAATCCGTCATATTCCAGGTGGTAAACCGTTTCCACTCCAGATTCAATCCCATAATGCTGAATTCTCCGTTGCGGTACGGCGGTTCAATCTGGGAAAAATCATTGTAAGTATGACTCCAGAACGTTGTCCACCATGCCTTGTTCAGTTTTTCAATATCATGGTCAAACTTTTCCGCCAGATAATCCTGAAACCGCTTTACACAGTGCGGACAGTAACATTCCCCACCAAATTCATTGGAAATATGCCACATCAGAAGTCCCGGATGATTTCCGAATTCATCTGCCAGCTTATTGACGATCACAGAAACCTTTTTACGATAAACCGGTGCACTCATACAGTGGTTGTGCCGCACCCCGTGATGTTCACGCACCCCGTAAGAATCCACGCGTCTACACTCCGGATATGTTTCATCCAGCCATGCCGGTCGCGCTCCGGACGGCGTCGCCAATATCGTGTAAATGCCATTGGCATATAACTTATCCATGATGTCATGCAGCCATGCGAAATGAAATTCCCCTTCCCGCGGCTCATAGGTTGACCAGGAAAATACCCCAAGTGTTGCACAATTCATCCCGGCTTTCTTCATCATGCGGATATCTTCTTCCAGAATGTCCGGCCGGTCCAGCCACTGTTCCGGATTATAATCCCCTCCGTGCATAATTCCGCCGATCTGCGGAAATAAAATCTTTTTCTCCATGTTTCCTCTCCCTTTATTTTGTGTTTTCTATATTCCGGCTTGCATGACAGGTAAAATACAAAATCTGATACTCCCCGGAAATTTTTCCAAACAGTTCATTGCCATGTGCCATCTTTTCTTCATCCAGATTGACAAACGGATCGTCCAGCACCAGAAACGGTTTTTCCTTCGGATACATCGCATCCACCAGTGCCAGACGCATACAGATTCCCAGCAGATCCTGATATCCGGCAGACAGCCACTTGGTTTCCCGCATCTCGCCCTGCTCTTTCATCTGCACCTCGATGTTGGCATCCACCATCCAGTCTTTTTCTTTATCCCCTGTTAGAAGCGTGTAATACTTTCCAAACCCGTTCTCGATCGGCCCCAAATATCTCGCAGAAAACTGCTCCTTTGCATTCTGTAGGAACTCTCCCGTCAGACGCAGGGTTTCATATAAATGCTGTTCTTCTTCCTGTTCCTGTCTGCAGATGGAAAGCTGCTGTTCTTTTTCATCCCGGATATCCAGCTGATCCTGCAGATCTTCGAGCTGATGATGGTACTGCTCGATGGCTTCCCGGATATCCTCGCTCCGCTCATCCACATCACGGATCATGGAATTGAGTTCGTCCAGAGAATATGGACATTTTTCCACCGCTGCCAGTTCTTTCATATTGTGTTCCTGTTCAAAAAGTTCTCTCTTTTTTCTTGCCTCTGCGTATGCTTTCTGTGCGATCCGGTACTCGGTTGCCTTCATCTGTAACTGGCTGATTCCTGCTGCAAGATCTTCTCCGAAATCCATTCCCGCTTCTTTTCCAAATGCAAGCAAAGAGTTCTGTTTCCGCTCAAATTCCTGTCTTGCCGCATCGCTTTTTCCGGCACGGCTGCGCAGACGCTCATATTCCTGCAGCTGGCTGCGGAGTTCATACAGGCAGGTTCTGGCATCCTTTTCTCCCGGAACCATCTGATACTGCTCCAGAAAATGCTTGGTCTCCTGTTCGATGCGCGAAGCTTCTTTCGAAGCCTCTTCCATGGTTTTTTGAATTTCTTCCACCGGTCCGCGGAGCTTACGCTCCTCTTCCAGATGCTGTACCCGGAGTGCACGCACCTTTTCTTCTTCCTTTGATACCTGCACCTTGCACACCACAAGAAGCACAATACCTGCCACTGCCGCAACCACCGATACCGCCAGAAGCGGAAGGAAAAACTTATGTACCTGTGGCAACAGAAACGACAACACACCACCAACAGCACCGATTACCAGCAGGATAATGCCGCAGATCATCATCGGAAGACGATTTTTTACCGTATAATCCGGTTCTTCCCGCTTCATTGCCATCGCTTCAAAATAGGACATTTTCGTTTCCAGCTGCGTTTTTTCCTCTTTCAGTTTTGCAAAACGCTCCTGCTCTTTTTCCATTTCCGTTATTTTTTCTTCGGAAGGAATCTGGTTTTTGAACTTATCACCAAGTTCCTGCAGGCGGTTTTCTTCTTCCTCGGTCAGCCCCAGATTAAACAAAGTGGTTTTTAACACCCCAAGCATCTGTACATCCTGGTTCTGCTTTGCAAACTCCTCATCCTGCGGCACCTGTCCCGGAAATACATCTGCAAAAGCATCCAGTGCCGCTTTCTTTTCCTGTTCCTCCTGTTTGGTGGCCGCATAGGCCTGCTTGATTCCTTCTCTGCGGCTCTCTTCACTCGCCACCTGCAATGCTTTTGCATACTGATCCCGAATCCCGGCCAGTTCTTTTCTCTGCTCCTGTTTTTCGGTAAGTTTTTCGGTAATCTTTTTGTAAGACGCCTCTGCCGCATCATAGCCACGCAGTTCTTCCGTTAACAGCGTGATCATGTTCGTCCGCTTTTTCATGGAACCTGTTGCACGGTCCGGTGAAAGTTTATTCATCCGGTCATGAATCTTTTTCTGAGCGGTCTCAAAATTATTGATATCGTTTGTATTCTCTACAAGATTTCCCAGCTTGGCATTGATCGCATCAGTCGAGCAGCATTCGCAGTCATTTTGTGCAATAAATGCGCTCCTTTTAAACGACGCACTGTCCAGTCCGAAAATTTCACTTCCGATCTCGGAAGAAAAATCATGACATTCCAGATTGGTGGAAAGATCGTATAAATGAAAAACATCTGTTTTTTCTGTTTTTCCAAATGTACGGCTGATCCGGTACTCTTTTCCCTGATAGGAAAAATCCAGTTCGCCTCCATACGTTCCCCCCTGCCACGGGCGGAATACCACACGTTCTTTATCAAACAGCCCGGATTCTCTCTTAGAGTCAAACCCGTAAAACATCACCCGCAAAAAAGCGGCCAGTGTACTTTTTCCCCATGCATTCGGTTCGTGAAACAGATTGACCCCGTCCTGAAATTCCAGATGCAGATCCGATAGTTTTCCAAAATTGTCGATATGACAGGAACGTAATTTCATCCTATATCTCCTCCCCGGACAATGCCAAAATTCCACAGCGGATCACTTCTGCCTTCTGCTCCTGTGACAGTTCAGATCCAAGTACCATACGGATAAACTCCCCCTTTAACGAGGCATCTTTTTCATAATCACTGTAGTCGACCCGAAGGGTTGTCCGGTCCTTCACCTTTTCAAAATAAAAATAATCCGAGAACAGATTCTGCAGATACTCGCAATTGATCTCCGCATCCACTTCCACCTCACCGGTCAGCACAAATTTGACAAGGCTTCCCGACGGATACTGCGCCTGTTTTACAGCTTCTTCCATCCGCTCCGCCGCTTCCCTTGTCGTCATGACATTGCTCACATCCACTTCAAGCGTGTACAGCGTGCGGGCTGCCATCTGAACAAACTGCATCTGGGCACGGCAGGTCTGCTCGTCCACATCCAGTAAAACGAATCCTTTCGGTCCACACTCGTCAAATCCGCGTCCTTCCAGACATCCACAGTAACACCAGGTACCGCGGTTATCCAGCTTGTCCTGCATGAAGGTATGTACATGTCCCAGCGCCAGATAATCAATATTTTTATTTTTCAACTGGTTCAGGCTGATATTCTCTGCCTGTGTACGACATGCATAATCGCCTGCCTGTCCGTGCATCATGACAATATTGAAATCTTCATGTCCCAGCACAAGGGAATTGTAAACGGTCGCCCGGTTGTTCTCCGAGAGTTCGATTCCGCTGATCACAATATTTCCATACCGGTAGGCAGTCCATGTATCGGAAAACAAAAGCAGATTGTCCGGTACTTCCTCCAGCTTGGAAAGAAAATTGTCACTGTCATGGTTTCCTCTCAGATATAAGAAATCAATCTGGGGATGTGTATCGATCATGTCCCTTACGGTGTTGCGCGCCAATGCTGATACATTTCGTGTATCAAACAGATCTCCCGATATCATGATCAGACGCACCCCTGTCTTTTCTGCATATTCGACCATCCGTGTAAACGTACGGATGATTTCTCTTTTGCGCTCTCTTGCCTGCTCTTTTGTCAGGTTTGCTGTCATCTGGGAATCCAGATGCAGATCTGCACAATGAATGATTTTCATACATCCTCCTTATGAATTACGAACAAAACAATACTGTTTCTATCATATCATACAATAGGGAAAAGAAAAAGACCTGATGCCCTTCGACATCAGATCTTTTATTTCGGTTTTTCTACATTTTATGCGTTTGCTTCCTGTTCCGGAAGTGCCGCAACTCCACGCATTTCAATGAGCGGTCCGCCCTTTTTCTCCACATAATCCTCTGTGATCGTCACTTTTCCGATATTGTCATCCTTTGGAATCTCATACATGATATCCAGCATGAACTCTTCAATAATGGCTCGCAGTGCACGGGCACCGACTTTCTTTTCTTTCGCCTGCTTTGCAATTGCATGCAAAGCGCCCTCCGTAAACTCCAGATCCACTTCATCCATCGCCAGAAGTTTTTTGTACTGACGCACAATCGCATTCTTCGGCTCTGTCAGAATACGCACCAGCATGTCTTCCGTCAGTGCTTCCAGTGAAAACAGAATCGGCAGACGTCCCAGAAACTCCGGAATCATTCCGAATTTACGGACATCCTCCACTGTCACTTTACAGAGAAGATTTTCTTCCTTGTCGTATTTATCTTTCAGATCTGCCTTAAAGCCGATGGACGCCTCCTTGTTTAAGCGCTCCTTGATAACCTCTTCCAGTTCCGGAAAGGCACCGCCACAGATAAACAGAATATTCTTCGTATCTACCGTGGTCATCGGAACCATCGCATTTTTGCTGCTTGCTCCAACCGGAACTTCAATCTCTGCGCCTTCGAGAAGCTTTAACATTCCCTGCTGCACCGACTCTCCGCTTACATCCCGCTGATTGGCATTGCGCTTCTTTGCAATCTTGTCGATCTCATCAATGAAAATAATACCGTGCTCTGCACGCTCCACATCATTGTCAGCTGCAGCCAGAAGTTTGCTGACTACGCTTTCGATATCATCACCGATATATCCGGCTTCGGTCAGGGAGGTCGCATCTGTGATTGCCAGCGGCACATCCAAAAGCCGTGCCAGTGTCTTTACCAGATACGTCTTTCCCGATCCGGTCGGTCCGATCATGAGCATATTGGACTTTTCGATTTCCACGCCGTCATTGGTGTCTTCCATCACACGTTTATAGTGATTGTAAACGGCAACGGACATCACTTTTTTGGCATGTTCCTGTCCGACAACATACTCATCCAGACGCGCCTTGATTTTGTGCGGTGCCGGAATGGAATGAATATCCAGTTCCGGTTTCGGCTGCTCATCCTTTGGTTTCTTTTTCTTTAACTTCTGTTTGTTCGGAACCGCATTCTGTAGATCCGCCAGATTGATCATACTGATATTCGGCATTTTTCCCATGTTCATATTCATGAAATCGCCCATGTTAAAGGTGCCGTTGTTCATGGTATCAAATGTTTTCTGCATACAGTCCTGACAAATGCAGATATCATTCTGGATATGTATCATCTTTCCCGCAACACTCTCCGGTCTGCGGCAGATGTAACAGACATCTTCATATTCACTTGTATTGTTTGTATCGGATGTCGTGGTATTTTCTTTATTATTCTGGTCTTCCGCCATCGTATAAACTCCTTTTTTACATATAACATTGCCGCCGCAGTAAGCGACGGCAAAATTATTATACGATATTCAGCCTGTAAAGACAAGTTTTCCCCTGTTTTTTCATTTTTCTTTAAGATTTAAAGCAGTTCCTTTAAGATTTTATTTACGATTCCCGGATTTGCCTTGCCTTTGGTTGCTTTCATCGTCTGTCCGACCAAAAATCCGATTGCTTTCTCTTTTCCGTTGTGGTAATCCTCCACCGACTGCGGATTGTCTTTGACAATCTGCTCTATCGTTGCGCGAAGTGCATCCTCATCGTTATCACTCTTTAAGCCATGCTCTTCCACATAACGCTCCGGATCAATGTCCTCATCAAAGACTTTTTCAAATACTTCCTTGGCAACGGAATTATTGATCGTTCCTGCCTCTGTCAATTCGATAATTTTTGCCAGATGCTCTGGTGAAAAACGGAGATCTTCGGCATCCATTTCCCGGTCCTTTAACAGACGCATCGTTTCTCCCATAAGCCAGTTGGAAACCTTCTTTGGTTTATTGCAAATCGCAGAAGTCGCCTCGAAGAGATCTGCCAGCTTTTTCTCCGATGTAAGAATCTGTGCATCATACTCTGGCAGACCAAACTCTGCAATATAACGTGCCAGTTTTTCATCATGAAGTTCCGGCTGATTGTCCCGGATCTGCTGCAGCCATTCGTCACTGACAACGATCGGTACCAGATCCGGCTCCGGGAAATAACGGTAATCCTGTGCATCCTCTTTGGAACGCATCGCATAGGAATATCCCTGATCATCATTCCAGCGGCGGGTCTCCTGTACAACCTTTTCCCCGGATTCAATCAGATCAATCTGGCGGGCTGTCTCGGCTTCAATGGCATGTGCGATTGCCTTAAACGAACCAATATTTTTCATCTCGGTACGGGTACCAAACTCTTTGGCGCCCTTTTCACGAACTGATAAATTGACATCCGCACGCATGGAACCCTCCTGCATCTTACAGTCACTGGCACCCAGGTACTGGATCGTCATACGCAGTTTCTCCAGATATGCAATGACTTCCTCTGCGGAGCGCATATCCGGCTCGGATACGATCTCGATCAGCGGTACCCCGGAACGGTTGTAATCCACCAGAGATACCCCTTCCCAGTCATCGTGCACTAACTTTCCGGCATCCTCTTCCATATGGATTTCATGGATACCGATGGTCTTTTTCCCGCCGGATTCCGTCTCGATCTCTACCCCTCCGTCATGGCAGATTGGCAGATAAAGCTGGGAAATCTGATAGTTCTGCGGGTTATCCGGATAGAAATAATTTTTCCGGTCAAATTTGCTGTACTGATTGATCTGACAGTTTGTTGCCAGACCAACTGCCATGGCATACTCTACCACCTTTTTGTTTAAGACCGGAAGCGATCCCGGCATACCGGTACATACCGGACAGGTGTGGGTATTTGGTGCACTTCCGAATGCAGTGGAGCAGGCACAGAAGATTTTTGTCCTGGTTGCTAATTCTACATGGACTTCCAGTCCAATGACGGTTTCATATTCTTTTGACATCTCTTCTCTCCTTTCTATGCTTCTGCTGCCGGACTGTGCTGATACGTTCTTGTCTGTTCAAAACTGTAGGCCGCACGGATGATGTTTTTCTCCTTGAAACAATCCCCGATCAGCTGCAGACCGATCGGAAGTCCTTTGCTGTCCACACCGCACGGCACGGAAATTCCCGGCAGACCTGCCAGATTGACCGAAACGGTATATACATCTCCAAGATACATCTTCAGCGGATCACTCAAAGATTCTCCCAGTTTCGGAGCGGTGGTCGGTGCCGCCGGTCCGAGAATCACATCATACTTTGCAAATGCCTTGTCAAATGCCTGCTTGATCAGGGCTTTGGTGCGCAGTGCTTTCAGATAATAAGCATCATAATATCCGGAACTTAACACGAAAGATCCAAGCATAATACGGCGCTTTACTTCCGGTCCGAATCCTTCGGAGCGGGACTTCTTGTACATATTGTGCAGTCCCTCGTACTCTTTTGTGCGGTATCCGTATTTTACTCCATCAAAACGTGCCAGATTGGAGCTTGCCTCTGCTGCCGCAATGACATAATAAGCCGGAATCGCATACTCTACGAGACTTAAATCAAATTCCTCTACGATTGCGCCTTTTTCTTCTAACGTCTTTGCCGCTGCAAGAATGGCTTCCTTTACTTCCGGGTCCAGTCCCTCGCCCAGATAGTCACGCGGAATACCAATCTTCATTCCCTTTACATCATCCACCAGTGCCGATGTAAAATCGGTTTCTTCTCGTTTTACCGATGTGGAATCCTTCTTATCATAAGAAGTAATTGTCTCCAGAATTGTGGCACAGTCGGTCACATCCTTTGCCATCGGTCCGATCTGATCCAGAGAGGAACCGTATGCGATCAGTCCGTAACGGGAAACGGTACCATAAGTTGGTTTGATTCCGGTCACACCACAAAATGAACTTGGCTGACGGATAGATCCTCCGGTATCCGATCCGAGTGCATAGTAACATTCCTCTGCTGCCACTGCCGCACAGCTTCCACCGGAAGAACCGCCCGGTACATGTGCGGTATTCCATGGATTCTTTGTCTCCCCATAGGCAGAAGTCTCTGTGGTACTTCCCATGGCAAATTCATCCATGTTCGTCTTTCCGAGAATGACTGCGCCCGCTTTTTCCAGATTGATCACTGCTTCCGCTGTATAAGTTGGAATAAAATTATATAAAATCTTAGAACTGCAGGTCGTTAACATTCCCTTTGTACACATATTATCTTTGATGGCAACCGGAACACCTGCCAGAGGCCCGGTCAGTGTCCCGTCATCAATCATTTTCTGTACTTCTTTTGCGCGGATCATCGCAGACTCTTCATCTACGGTGACAAAGCTGTTGATATCCTTTTCTTTTGCACGAATCGCGTCAAGAGCAGCTCTTGTTGCTTCCTCAACAGTCACTTCATGCGCTTTTATTTTCTTTCCCAGCTCTACCGCTGTGAGCGATAATAAATTCATAGCTGCCCCTCCTTACTCTACCGTCTTTGGAACTACAAATGCGCGGTCGCGGCGCTCCGGTGCGTTCGCAAGTGTATCCTCTCCACCATCGCCGTTTTCCACAACATCTTCCCGGAACACATTCTGTACCGGAAATACGTGGGACATCGGTTCCACATTGGAGGTATCTAGTTCGTTTAATTTATCAATATAATCCAGCATGCTCTCCATGTCTTTTTTCGCAGCTTCTTTTTCCGCGTCAGACAATTCCAGCTTTGCAAGGATTCCAACATATTCCATTGTCTCGTCTGAGATTACGTTTGCCATATTTTGTTCCCTTCTCCTTAATCTCTAACCTTAATATGCACTTCACGCAGCTGCTGCTCGGTGACTTCGTTTGGTGCACCGCACATCAGATCCTGTGCGTTTCCGTTCATCGGGAATGCGATGACTTCACGGATATTTTCTTCGTTGCGTAAAAGCATGATCATGCGGTCAACTCCAGGAGCCATACCTGCGTGTGGCGGTGCTCCGTACTGGAATGCGGTGTATAATGCGCCGAACTTGTTCTTTAACACTTCTTTGTCGTAACCTGCAATCTCAAATGCTTTTTCCATGATCTGCATATCGTGGTTACGCACAGCTCCGGAAGATAATTCCACACCGTTGCAGACGATATCGTACTGGTAAGCCAGGATATCCAGCGGGTCCATGGTATTAAGTGCTTCTAAGCCGCCCTGTGGCATGGAGAATGGATTATGGGTAAATCCGATCTTCTTTGTCTCCGGATCTTTCTCAAACATCGGGAAATCGTTGACATAACAGAAACGGTATGCATTCTTCTCGATCAGATCCAGCTTCTCACCGAGTTCGTTTCTGATCATTCCGGCGTAATATGCAGCGCGTTCTTCCTTATCTGCCATAAAGAAAATTGTATCGCCAACTTCAAGTCCTGCCAGTGTGCGGAACTCTTCCTTGCAGTCGTCCGGAATAAACTTATCAATTGGTCCCTTGTAAGAGCCGTCTTCCAATACTTCCAGATATCCTAAACCACCCATGCCAAGTCCGGTTGCAAATTTAAGGAGTTTCTCGTGGAAACCTTTGGACATATCGGCGTGTACGCGGATTGCCCGAACCGTTTTTCCGATGAACGGCTTGAACGTACATTTCTGGAAAAAGTCGGTCACATCGATAATACGAAGCGGGTTACGCAGATCCGGCTTATCGGAACCAAACTCCAGCATTGCCTGCTTATAACTGATAATGGGATATGGAGCCTTGGTCACAACGCTTCCTTCCGGTGCGAACTTTTCAAATACAGACGAAAGAACTTCTTCACCAACTGCAAATACATCTTCCTGTGTGGCAAAACTCATCTCAAAATCCAGCTGATAGAACTCTCCCGGTGAACGGTCGGCTCTGGCATCCTCATCACGGAAACAAGGTGCGATCTGGAAATATTTATCAAATCCGGATACCATCAGAAGCTGCTTGTACTGCTGTGGTGCCTGTGGCAATGCATAAAATTTTCCTTTGAATTTTCTGGATGGTACGATATAATCTCTTGCACCCTCCGGCGAAGATGCGCACAGGATCGGTGTCTGTAACTCCAGAAATCCCATACTTGTCATTTTCTCACGCAGATAAGAGATCACTTTAGAACGGAAAATGATATTGTCTTTTACTTTCTGGTTTCTCAGATCCAGATACCGATATTTCAGACGTACATCTTCGTGTACCACACTCTTGCTGGTCATTACTTCAAATGGAAGCTGGGAATATACTTCTCCGAGTACCGTCACTTCCTTTGCATCCAGCTCGATGGTTCCGGTCGGGATCTTTGGATTGTAGGTTTCCTCATCTCTCTTTTCGATCAGACCTTCCACGGTAATAGCCTGCTCTTTACGGATTCCTTCTAACAGCTTTCCATCGCGGATAACGATCTGCATCACTGCATACATATCTCTTAAATCAATAAAAGATACTCCGCCATGGTCACGGATATTTTCTACCCAGCCAGCGACACGGATCGTCTTTCCGATGTCCTGCTCGCTTACCTGATTCAGTGTGACATCTCTGTAAATGTTACTCATCTTTTCTACTCCTTTTTCTGGTCCGGGGCTCCTCTTATGAAAAAAGAAAAGCCCCGGAATACTATAATTGTATTCCGGGGCGAATAATTCAGATTATCCGCGGTACCACCCGCATTGAAAAATGAGACATTCTCATCTTCCCTCTCTTACGCGTAACGTGCGCTCACGTACGAACCTACTTCCACATTCCGGTTTTTCAAAACCATCCTGCCCGTGTTCAATCCGTCTGCTCCGGCAGTGTTCCCATAATCATCTCTTTCAAACAGCGCTCTCAGTCGGTGACGCTGTATTCCTGTCGATGTCTGATGATCAGAGTCTCCATCTATGCATTTTCTGTCGTACATCCCTGATGTACGTTCCTTTTGTAATCTGTTTTATCACACAATTCCAGTGATTGCAAGAAAAAATTTAAAAATACTCCTTTAGTGCTACAAGTGATTCCACTTTTTTGTATATAAATTTCTCCAGTTCAGCATCCGGCTGTGTCAGATCCGGCACCATAAACACCTTACATCCTGCACTGTATGCACTGTGAATTCCATTTGGAGAATCTTCCACCGCATAGCATTCCTGTGGCTGCACATGAAGCTGGCTGCAGGCGTACAGATAAACATCCGGCGCCGGTTTGCCATGGGCGACCTGCCGGGCAGAAACAATGTGGTCGAGATAGTCATACAATCCCACTCTCTTCAGCAGACTGCTGCTGCGCTCCACACCTCCTGCGGTGGCAATCGCTGTACGCACACCTTTTTTGCGCAAATATTTTAACAGTTCCTCTGCTCCCGGTTTTGCCTCAATCGATCCCTCATCAAGCACCTGATCCGTCAGTTTTCTGCGATATGTATGCACTTTGTCATAGTCAAAATCTTCTCCATACAGCTTTTTAAAATGTTCCGGTGCATAAGGCATCCCAAGGGAACGCACACTGTATGCCTCCTCATCGGTCATATGATATCCGAAATGCGCCATAGCCTCTTTCCATTTCGCGAAATAGTATTTTTCTGTATCCAAAAGGGTTCCGTCCAGATCAAAAATAACGGTCTGTATCATGTCTTTTTCCTCCTGTGTTTCTGTTCAAAGGCTACCCGGCGAACAAAAGCTTTCCCGACTCTATACCTCAAGAAACCGGTTCCACTCCTGCGTATCGCCGCTTCCGGTTACTTTCAGCGCGTAGGTGCGGTCGTTGGTTCCGTCAATGATAAACGTATAAACACCGCTCTGTAACGTCAGTTCATATATGGTTCCCTCCAAAAGAACCTGTGCCACCTCATCATACTTTGCTTTTTCCACTTCCTCGTCCGGATACGTGTGCTTTAAATTTCCATCAGCATCGTATTCGTTGTATCCTTCCTCAACAAGCGAAATGATTTCTGCATCTGAAATCTTAAATAAAAGTTCATTGGTACGCATCATCCGGATGTCGCGGTTGCAGGAATTTTCCGGACAGATTTTTACATTGTCCAGTACCAGATGAAACATGCGCTCTGTCAGCTGGATGTCCCCAACCACAGCCTCGCCAAATTCAAAATGATTTACCTCGTTAATTGTGCTGTATTTGTATTCCATGTTGTTCTCCTGTGTTTTTATGATTCATTATCTGCAATGAATCCTGTTATTTTTCTTCCCTTTTTATCTCCACATTTCCTTCTGTGTGAGAATTTTTTTCGCACATAATTTCTCCTTGCAGTTTCTGTGCCACTTTTTCATATGCGGGCACCGGAACCTGATATCTGTGCGCCATGCGCACCACTTCGTATACCAGACCATCCACTTCCGACGGTCTGTGTGCCATCACATCCCTTTGCATTGACGTGGTTGCCTCCGGCGGAAGATTGGATAAAATCTGCAGATTTACGGAAACCATATCCTTTTCAAACGGAAATCCCATGGCCGTCGCCAGTGCGACGATTTCCCTTATCATCGTGCAAAACAGTTCTCTTGCTTTCCCCTCTTTCTGGAAATCTCCTGCCGTGGCATTTAAGTAAAGGCCCGCCGCTCCGATCGGTGACACATAGGAAAATTTCTCCAGCGCATCCCGCTGGATCTGTTCTGATAATATCCCATCGATTGCACTGTCACGGAAATCTTTCTGAATCTGCTCTAACAGCTGGCATTTTTCTTCTTTTTGGCGCACGCCGAAGAAAATGCGCAGAATCTTTCCGTGCTGCAAAATAACTCCCGGCTCCTTAATATTGGCTGACACGTAAATACATCCGTCCGTCACAAGCATTCCCGGCAGTTTTTCCTGCATTTTAGCTCCGGTTCCATAAATATTTAAAATTGGAATCACAATCGTCTGCGGTTTTGCAATTCTACGGATAAATTCGTAAATTCCATCCAGCGAATATCCTTTTACGCAGACTAAGATCACATCCGGCCGGTCTTTGTAATGCTGCATGTCAGATGCCTTTACCGGTATGGTCTTTGTGTTCTCATCCCACATGGTCTGAAGCGTCAGTCCCTTTTGCTGTATACTCTCCAAATGCGCATCTCTGGCGATCAACGTCACATCTTTTCCTGCCTGCGCCATGTGAAACCCGACAACTCCGCCTGTGCCACCAGCTCCAATGATCAGATATTTCACCCAATGTCACTCCTTACTTACCGGGGAATTTCGATTTCTTTTGAAATGTCCCCTTTCTGCTGTAAATAATACAGGAATCCTTTGCATCCTGCAACCACATCTTCATAGGTTTCATCAAAATTGCCAGTGTACCATGGATCTGCCACATCCCTTGCCCCGGTAAATTTCTGCGTGTCTTCATAGCCCGCAAATGAAAGCATCTTGTATATTTTATCCTGGCTGTCCGTGCCTCCCACGATTCTTGTCATGTTCCGGATATTTGCGGAATCCATGCCGATCAGATAATCAAAATACAGATAGTCATCCCTTGTCATCTGGCGCGCCCGGTGCGGAACAAGCGGAATGTTTTCTTCGTATAATTTATTTTTTGTGCCGTAGTGCGGCGGGTTGCCGATCTCCTCACAGCTGGTCGCAGCGGAGTCGATCTCGAACTGGTTGTCGAGGTGCAACTGGTGGACCAGGTGGGTGAGGACGCTTTCGGCCATGGTGCTGCGGCAGATGTTGCCGTGGCAAATGAATAGTATTTTTATCATTGTTGCATAACCTCGCATTTCTTAGTTTTTCTTGGTTTTTCGGGCTTTGTAAGCCTTTGTGAATTTTTCTTTTCTGGCATAACCTGGTTTATTTTCTCATAATATCGTCCGCAAAAGGTGTAAAATAAGGTGTATGTTTTTCCATTTTACACCTTGCTATTTTCAATTAAAAATCGTAATTACACAACCTGAATCCGGGCAACTTCTTCCCTGGCATCCTCAAGATTTACGTGCGTATATGTATTCAGCGTTACGCTGATGTCTGAGTGGCCCATCAAATATTGCAATGCTTTTGGATTCATTCCGGATTTTGCCATATTTGAGCAATAGGTATGCCGACATACATGAGGGGTGATGACAGGCATCTGTACTTTGTAAGTATTATTATACTTCTGAATGATGTGTTGAAAATAATGCTCCCAGTGCAGGGAATAACAGATACTTTCATTTTTATCAAAGTATAAGAATCCACTTTTTCCATCTACCATAGGTTCTGCTTTGGGCGGGTTTCGTTTTTCTATAATTTTCCGAAAACATTCCTCTACATCTGCAGTCATAGGTATCTTTCTTGTTCCGCTGGTTGTTTTAGTCTCTTGAATATAATATCCGATTTTTGATTTTTTCTGCAATTGATGATCGATGTTGATCGTATGCTCCTTGAAATCAATATCAGAAATCGTCAAACCACAAAATTCCGAGATGCGAAGGCCTGTTTTAAATAATATGTAAATTCCTTCATAATACCTGCAAAAATGAGGGTCTTCCTTCACAAACCGTAGGAACTTTCGTTCCTCAGCCCTGCTGATTGCCTCTCTTGTCACACTGTCATTCACAACCACTTCCATTAGCTGAAACTGAAATGGATTTTTCCTGATCAGGTCATCATCCACTGCCAACTGAAATGCCGGACGAAGAACTCCTCGGATTGAATGGATGGAACTATAGCTTTTCTTTTCTACCTGCTGAAGATGTATCAGCCAACATTTTGCATCCGAAATCCGAACCGTATCAATCCTTCTTTTTCCAAATGGATCTTTCTTCAATAAATTGATAACTGTTCCGTATCCTGCAACTGTAGTAGGTCTGACACCGGTTTTTGTTGATGTATATTTTTCAACCAGTTCCAGTACCGTCATATTTCCGCCATTTGTTGCAATCTGTTCAAAATGATCTGCCTGGATTTTCTTCTCCATCTCCCGAAGCGATAAAGCCCGGTGCTTTCCTTTCGGAGTTGCATCGTTATGGTCTAAGCGCCAGCTATATACGCAGCGCTCCTTTCCCATCTCATCGACATACTTAAATCTATATCTGCCATCAGATAACTGTATTTCTCCATTGTGTAATATACGTCCTCTATGATCTCTCCTTTTTTCACTCATAATATTTCGTCTCCTTCATTAAATGCTCATTTAACTTGGAAGACCGTCTCGGTTTATTCATTATACCACAAGACCTTCTCTTCGCTAAGATAAAATGAACATTATTTTCATTACTATTTCTTCTATTCTGTCACTTAAACTGTACTGGCTGTGTCCAGATAATCTTCAAATAATTTTCTTTTGAACCGGATATGCGAACCAACTTCCAAAATAAAATCTGCTCCTTCATTTTCACCTGCGATTTGTCTCAATCTCTTTTCTCCAATTCCGTAATATTCTGCTGCTTCGGAAACATTTAAAGAATATTTCTTCCAAACAGGTATTGTTTTTTCTGTATGATTCATTCGCATTCCTCCTTCCCTCTGTTTGTGTTCAACAGCGTTTTCGCTTTCTCCATTTTCATACTTGCAATCGCTTCTCGTTTGCTTGTGCCTCCAACATACACGGGTGTACACATTTCTAAAATACGGTCATAGATACGCCTTTTATCCAACATGGTCTCGCTTTTTATTTCTTTCAGCGGAAGATTCGTTGTGATGATCAAAGGTCGTCCCGAACGGATCCTGCGGTCTATGACACTAAAAATAATTCCTAACGCATATTCTGAATTTCGTTCCACTCCAAGATCATCAATAATCAAAAGCTGGTAAGAAGCCAATGCATTGATATATTCCGTTTTGTCTGCCAGTGGAAATATATTATCAATAATGGTATTGAAATTTGTCATCTTTACCGTTACTTCCCGCTTAAGAAGTTCATTGGCAATACACCCGGCAATATAACTTTTCCCGGTACCAACCGGTCCCCAGAACAAACAGCCTATATGATTTCTTTTCATTTCCTCCCAGTTATCAACATAGCTTTTTGCCTTATGCATTACTGCATCTGACATATCTGCATTCTCAAATGTCCACTCTTCCATCCTGCTCTCGTCAAAACAGATGCTCGTATTTCTACTGACTAATTCCCGGTGTTCTTTCTCTTTAAAATATTTTTGTTCTTCTTCATACGCTTTTCTGTCACAGGCACATTGCCTGGAATGTTTCTTCATCCCCATAAAGCCACCCTCTGGGAAAAATGCTTCTTTCGCTTCCCCACAGACTTTGCAGTATCGCAAACCATCACTACCTACACATACGGTATCTTCTTCTCTCATCACAAACTCTCTCCTTCTCCATAGCAATAATTTACTTCATGATATTTATTTCTTTTATATTTGTACCGTCAAACCAACAAGCTGTTTCTTGATTCTTATTTTCAGGTGTATAAGTTAAATTATTTGATAAATGAACTTTATCTAAATCACCGCAATCCGAAAATGCTTTATATCCCATATGTGTAACAGTATCAGGAATTAAAATATCACCCGTCAATGAATTTAAACCGCTGAATACATATTCGCCTATATACTCAAGATTGTTCGGTAAGTCAACATTCTCTATTTTAGGGCATTTAGAAAAAGAATTGTTTCCTATTTTCTTTAGTGTTGACGGAAATACTATTTTATTGAGAGAATCGCATTCCTGCATTATACCGTCAGGTATTTCTGTGATTCCATCTTTAAAATCTATTTCTTCCAAACTGCTTGATGAATTAAGAATCGAAAAGTTTACATTTTTATTTATAATTAGTTTTTTTATTGCCGTATGTGTTTGCTTGATATGATTTAAACCAATCAAATTTGAATTTTCAGGTATTTCACAAATATCTGATGTACCCACATACGCAAGAATATTATTTGTACCCTTTTCGTAAATGAAATCTCCTCGTATTTCCTCGTCTTCAGCTAAATCATTTGCAAATGATGTTACACATAATGACATAATTATTGCAAATATACTTATTATTGAAACAATTTTTTTCATAATTCTACCTCTTTCCTAATCATTCCAACCATTCAACTTCCAAACCAAGTGCCTCTGCGACGAAACGCACAGGGATAAATGTTCGGTCGTCTTTTATTATTGCGGTTGTATCCATTTGTGATAATTTGTTGTTTACTGTCAAAACATCACTTCCGAGTGTCACTTTTACAACATCGCCATTTTCTTTTGTAATGGTTGCTGTCTTTGATGTATCGTCCCAATCAACCTTGCAGTCAAGCATTTCAGATACTGCACGAATCGGCACTTGTGTTCGTCCGTTTTCATCAACAAACGGCTGTGCGTCTGGGAATACTACGTCTGTGCTGTCTACTTTTACCGTAACAGCATTACCTGTTTCAACCGTAAGCTTTTTCGGTTTTGCAGTTAGTGCTGTTGTTTCGCTCGGCTCAACCGTAGCAGTCGGCTCTTTGGTTGGCACTGTCGTTGGTGGTACTGTTGCAGTTGGAACGGTAGCAGTAGGTTTTGTTGTACTTTCCGGTGTTGCAGTTGGCTCAACTTCTTCAACTTTGTTCCAACCGATTAACTCTCTGTTTGAATTTATCAATTCATAAAATGCAGGCAATTCATATTCTGAAATTCCGAAAGAAAGAATACGATTTTTAATATCTGAATTATTGACTTCAATCTTATTTTCACTAAGTCTATCAGAAACTAAAATTGCGTTTGAACCTATTTGCGCATTTCCGTTGATTGTTACTTTTTCTAAAAACGGACACCAATCAAAAGCATCATCTTCTATTTTTTTGACGTTTTTAGGAATTGTAATATCTTTTAATGTCGACAAATAAAATGCTGCCTCTCCGATTTGGGTTAAGGAATTTGGTAATTCGACCGTATCAATATCACAATATGTAAATGCACGTTTACCTATTGCGGTTATTCCATCGGGAACTATTGGATTTTTGTCTGTTCCGATATATCTAAGTATGGTATTTTCGGCTGTTGCAAATCCTTTATAGTTACCCATACTTTTATCTGTTTTGCCTTTTAAATATTTTAAATCACACCAATTAGAATTTTGAACTTTATTGTATATATTAACCGTCATATCTGAATTGAATGTTATTTCATCTCCGTGAAAATAACAGTTAGTACAATTAAGCATAGTATCGGGAATGTTTATTTCCTTTATATCTGTCTGTGGAAACCAATAACAATATTTTTTGTCTTTTTCGCATTCGATGTTGTTTGACATATGAACCTTGTCAAGATTGCCACAATCAGTGAAAGCCGTAACGTCCATATGCGTTACAGTGTCAGGAATATTTAAATTACCCGAAAGAGTTGTTTCAGAAAAAGCATATCTGCCGATTGATTGAAGACCATCATTTAAATCTAA